>ERZ779896.1624-NODE-1624-length-18089-cov-2.582511_pt1 | contig 18089 bp, 13 predicted proteins | sample MGYA00511067_ERZ779896 | MGnify/ENA primary metagenome ERZ779896 (study PRJEB29588, sample SAMEA2161597) | human gut metagenome | biome: human gut; feature: human-associated habitat; material: faeces | place: Denmark | collected 2008/2010 ... | reverse complement strand
TGCTCAACTATGTTAACCCAATGGCGATGAATACCTGGGCGATGTATGCCCGCTATCCGCATATCAAACAGGTCGGGCTGTGCCATTCGGTGCAGGGAACGGCGGAAGAGTTGGCGCGTGACCTCAATATCGACCCAGCTACGCTGCGTTACCGTTGCGCAGGTATCAACCATATGGCGTTTTACCTGGAACTGGAGCGCAAAACCGCCGACGGCAGTTACGTGAATCTCTACCCGGAACTGCTGGCGGCTTATGAAGCAGGGCAGGCACCGAAGCCGAATATTCATGGCAATACTCGCTGCCAGAATATTGTGCGCTATGAAATGTTCAAAAAGCTGGGCTACTTCGTCACGGAATCGTCAGAACATTTTGCTGAGTACACACCATGGTTTATTAAGCCAGGTCGTGAGGATTTGATTGAGCGTTATAAAGTACCGCTGGATGAGTACCCGAAACGCTGCGTCGAGCAGCTGGCGAACTGGCATAAAGAGCTGGAGGAGTATAAAAACGCCTCCCGGATTGATATTAAACCGTCACGGGAATATGCCAGCACAATCATGAACGCTATCTGGACTGGCGAGCCGAGTGTGATTTACGGCAACGTCCGTAACGATGGTTTGATTGATAACCTGCCACAAGGATGTTGCGTGGAAGTAGCCTGTCTGGTTGATGCTAATGGCATTCAGCCGACCAAAGTCGGTACGCTACCTTCGCATCTGGCCGCCCTGATGCAAACCAACATCAACGTACAGACGCTGCTGACCGAAGCTATTCTTACGGAAAATCGCGACCGTGTTTACCACGCCGCGATGATGGACCCGCATACTGCCGCCGTGCTGGGCATTGACGAAATATATGCTCTTGTTGACGACCTGATTGCCGCCCACGGCGACTGGCTGCCAGGCTGGTTGCACCGTTAAAACGCGACTAAACGCTACTGCGCCGGGGGATTTATTCCGGCGCACACCTCTGACGATACCAATAACAGAAGGCGGGCGTTGGTAACAGCGACCCTATGAGCATTTCAATGACTACAAAACTCAGTTATGGATTTGGAGCGTTCGGGAAGGATTTTGCGATCGGCATTGTGTATATGTACCTCATGTATTACTACACCGATGTCGTCGGGCTGTCTGTGGGTTTGGTCGGTACTTTGTTTCTGGTGGCGAGGATCTGGGATGCTATTAACGATCCGATTATGGGATGGATTGTAAATGCTACGCGATCGCGATGGGGTAAGTTCAAACCCTGGATCCTGATCGGTACGTTGGCAAACTCTGTAATCTTATTTCTCCTCTTTAGTGCGCATCTGTTTGAAGGTACTACTCAGATTGTCTTTGTTTGCGTGACCTACATCCTCTGGGGCATGACTTACACCATTATGGATATTCCCTTCTGGTCGCTGGTTCCAACCATCACGCTCGATAAACGTGAGCGCGAACAACTGGTTCCTTATCCGCGTTTTTTTGCCAGTCTGGCGGGCTTTGTTACGGCAGGTGTGACGCTACCATTTGTTAATTATGTCGGCGGTGGCGATCGGGGATTTGGCTTTCAGATGTTCACTCTGGTACTGATCGCCTTTTTTATTGTTTCAACCATCATCACTCTGCGCAATGTGCATGAAGTCTTTTCGTCAGACAATCAACCGTCTGCTGAAGGAAGCCATCTGACACTTAAAGCCATCGTTGCGCTAATTTATAAAAACGATCAGCTTTCATGCCTCTTGGGTATGGCTCTTGCTTATAATGTAGCCAGCAACATTATTACCGGCTTTGCTATCTATTATTTCTCATATGTTATCGGTGATGCGGATTTGTTCCCCTATTATCTGTCGTATGCGGGAGCTGCTAACCTGGTGACGTTAGTATTCTTCCCACGCTTAGTTAAATCATTATCCCGACGCATTTTATGGGCCGGAGCATCTATTCTTCCGGTGTTAAGCTGTGGTGTTCTCCTGTTAATGGCATTAATGAGCTATCACAACGTCGTCCTCATTGTGATTGCGGGTATTTTGCTGAATGTGGGAACGGCGCTTTTCTGGGTATTACAGGTCATCATGGTGGCAGATATCGTTGATTACGGTGAATATAAACTGCACGTACGCTGTGAAAGTATCGCTTACTCCGTGCAGACTATGGTGGTGAAGGGCGGTTCAGCCTTTGCGGCTTTTTTCATTGCGGTTGTGTTAGGGATGATTGGCTATGTACCGAATGTTGAACAGTCTACGCAAGCCCTATTAGGTATGCAGTTTATTATGATTGCTCTACCAACTCTGTTTTTCATGGTAACGCTGATTCTCTACTTCCGTTTCTATCGCCTCAATGGTGACACGCTGCGCAGGATCCAGATCCATCTGCTGGATAAATATCGCAAAGTACCGCCCGAGCCTGTTCATGCTGATATTCCGGTCGGTGCAGTGAGTGATGTGAAAGCCTGACGTGGACAATAGCTAACGAAAATGGCCTGATGCGATATGTTTATCAGGCCACGTCTTAATGTAATGCTTTGGATTTGCAAATTTTGTAGACCGGATAAGGAATTCACGCCGCATCCGGCATCAACAAAGCGCAAGTTGTTATCCGGTTATCAAGCCAAAGCGCCGTAGCTGGCGGCAATGAAAGCGAGCGAGGAATATCACCGTCGTTAATGCGCCAAGCAGCGCGCAGAACATATCGGATTGCGTGTCCCACTGGTCGCCCTGCAGCCAGGAGGAGGGATCTCCATAGTGCTCCGCCCGAGAAAATCATCTGCGCCCTGGCCCATTGCCAGCGCTGCCCACCACTCGATTAATTCATACATCGCGCTTATCGCCAGCGCCACGCAGCAGACCAGGAACGCCACCATTTTACGTCCGCGCACGTACATCCCGCGAACGAGAATTTCTCGTGCCACCAGTGCAGGCACCAGCCCCTGGAAAAAGTGCCCCAGCTTGTCATACGGATTACGGCTCAACCCCAGCCATTCCTGCACCTCAAAACCAACGGGGACTTTCGCGTAGGTGTATTGTCCGCCGACCATCAGGATGATGGCGTGAAAGAAAATGAGCGTATAGAGCAGCGGCGTTAACGGATAACGTCTGGCGGTGGCAAGCAGTAGCTGCACGACAATAATCACCGGTGTCACTTCCATCAGCCAGGTGAGTTTGTCATGGGCCGAAATGCCGGTATAAATCAGGATTAACGTTAGCGTCAGTGCGCTGGTGTTAAGAATTAACGGCTTGAGTGTGCGGGTCATGGTGAGTTCGCAAGTCAGGGAAAATACTGACTATTCACCAGCAAGCGTGAAATTACAATCGCAAAAGAGGTGGCCCAGGGGGATCACCTGGCAGCATGCTGCCAGGCGCTGGGCCGAAGAGGTTACTTAGTGCAGTTCGCGCACTGTTTGTTGACGATTTGCTGGAAGAAGTCGTTACCTTTGTCATCGACCAGGATAAACGCCGGGAAATCTTCTACTTCGATTTTCCAGATAGCTTCCATACCCAGCTCCGGATAAGCGACGCATTCCAGATGCTTGATGCTCTGCTGCGCCAGTACCGCCGCCGGACCGCCGATGCTACCGAGGTAGAAGCCGCCGTGTTTATGACACGCGTCGGTAACCTGCTGACTGCGGTTACCTTTCGCCAGCATGATCATGCTGCCGCCGTGGGATTGCAGCAGATCCACGTAGGAGTCCATACGGCCTGCGGTGGTTGGGCCAAGTGAACCTGATGGATAACCGGCAGGGGTTTTCGCCGGACCCGCGTAGTAGATCGGGTGATCTTTGATGTACTGCGGCAGTTCTTTACCGGCGTCAATCAGCTCTTTCAGCTTGGCGTGTGCAATATCTCGGCCCACGATAATGGTGCCGGTGAGCGACAAACGAGTGGATACCGGGTATTGCGAAAGCTGGGCGAGGATCTCTTTCATCGGGCGGTTAAGGTCAACTTTCACCGCTTCGCCTTCACCGGCCTGGCGCAGTTCTTGTGGAATGTACTGGCCTGGGTTGTGTTCCAGTTTTTCGATCCAGATACCTTCGCGGTTGATTTTCGCTTTAATGTTACGGTCAGCGGAGCAGGAGACGCCCATGCCGACCGGGCAGGATGCGCCGTGACGTGGCAGACGGATAACGCGAATGTCGTGCGCGAAGTATTTACCGCCAAACTGCGCGCCAAGACCGAGTTTCTGGGCCTCTTCCAGCAGTTCCTGTTCCAGCTGGACATCGCGGAACGCCTGACCATGTTCGTTCCCTTCCGTCGGCAGTTCATCGTAATAGTGAGCGCTTGCTAACTTGACGGTTTTCAGGTTGGTTTCCGCAGACGTACCGCCAATCACAAACGCGATATGGTACGGCGGGCAGGCTGCAGTACCGAGGGTACGCATTTTCTCGACGAGGAAGTTTTTCAGTTTGCCGGGAGTCAGCAGGGCTTTGGTTTCCTGGTAGAGATACGTTTTGTTGGCAGAGCCGCCGCCTTTCGCAACGCAAAGGAATTTGTACTCATCGCCATCTACCGCGTACAGGTCGATTTGCGCAGGCAGGTTAGTGCCGGTGTTGACCTCTTTGTACATGCCCAGCGCCGCATTCTGTGAATAGCGCAGGTTATCTTCGATATAGGTGTTATAGACGCCTTTCGACAGCGTTTCTTCATCACCGCCGCCGGTCCACACGCGCTGGCCTTTTTTACCGACGATGATCGCGGTGCCGGTATCCTGGCAGGTCGGCAGCACGCCTTTGGCGGCGATTTCGGAGTTTCTTAAGAATTGCAGCGCCACGTACTTGTCGTTTTCGCTGGCTTCTGGATCGTGAAGAATAGCCGCAACCTGTTTCTGGTGTGCCGGACGGAGCATGAAAGAAGCGTCGTGAAAGGCTTGCTGCGCCAGCAGGGTCAGGGCTTCTGGTTCCACTTTCAGAATGGTTTCGCCGTCGAAGTCGGCAACGCTAACGTAATCGGAAGTGAGTAGATAGTATTCGGTATTGTCTTTCCCCATCGGGAAAGGTGCCTGGTAGATAAAGGGTTTGTTTGACATAGCTTCCAGCCTGTAACTCTGTATTTGTTATTCGAAAATGGCGTGCCGCGTAGTCACGGGCGGCACGCAAAGTGCATTTATAAGAACCCGTACATCGCGGCGAAGATCCAGCCGAAGACGCACGATACGCTCACACCAATCAACCCCGGCAGAATAAAGCTGTGGTTGATGACGAAGCGACCGATGTGGGTGGTGCCGGAACGGTCAAACTGAATCGCTGCCAGATCGCTCGGATAAGTCGGCAGGATGTAATAACCGTAGCAAGCCGGTGCTGAAGCCACGATGTATGCCGGATCAACGCCGATCGCCAGCGCGACCGGAACAATCGCCGCCAGCGCCGCAGCCTGAGAGTTTACAAACTTGGAAACCAGCAGCAGAACAATGGCATAGGCCCACGGATACTCTTTCACCATTTCACCCAGTACGCCCTGAATTTCAGACATATGCGCACCGAACATGGTTTCTGCCATCCATGCGATACCGTACACCGCCACGATGGCGATCATACCGGAACGGAAGACTTCGTTTTTTGAGATAGACGCGGGATTGGTTTTGGTCAGGATAATAATCAGCGCCCCGGTCAGCAGCATAAACATCTGAATAACCAGTACCATCGACAGCGGTTTGCCGCCGAAGGATGGACGCAGGTCCGAATCAGCACCAAGAAGTGCGACTACAGCGATTGCCCCGAGGAAGATCCACATTGCAAGCCAGTTGCTTTTCGGCAGTTTTTTATCGAGCAGCGTCGCGGTATCACCGTAAACATACTCACGGTTTTCCGGTACGGAGATGAATTTCTGGAACTCTTCGTCTTTATCCAGATCTTTACCGCGGAACCAGCTGAAGATACCGATCGCCAGGATACCGATTAACGTCGATGGAATGGTGATTGCCAGCAGATCGAGGAACTCAAGATGGCGACCATCAAAGGTGACATTACCCAGCATTGCAACCAGAGACACGACCGCAACCGACACCGGACTGGCGATAATCCCCATCTGTGCACCGATAGAACTTGCCGCCATCGGACGTTCCGGACGGATGTTGTTCTTAATGGCGACGTCGTAGATGATCGGCAGAATGGTGTAAACCACATGACCCGTACCGCAAAGAATGGTCAGTGTACAGGTCACAAACGGCGCGACAATTGAGACATATTTCGGGTTGCGGCGCAGCAGCTTCTCGGCAATTTGCAGCATGACATCAAGACCGCCCGAAGCTTGCAAGGTCGCCGATGCCGCCACCACCGCAATGATAACCAGCATGACATCAACCGGTGGTTTACCTGGCTGAAGGTGGAAGACGAAGACCAGAATGACCAGACCGATACCGCCTAATAAACCCAGCGCGATACCACCCTTTCTGGCACCATAAAACAGACATATCAGTATTATGATAAGTTGGATAGTAAATAACATGTGTGAACCCTCGCGATAATCCTATTTAAATTTTTGCTGAATAGATCACAGTCACGTTCTGTTTTGTATGAACTGTTTTCAGAGCCTGACTAAATATCCGTTTGGTCGTTACCGGCTTTAGCAAATACCTCACAGTGAATATTGGCTGATTAAAGCAGCGGCAAATTTATGCACTGTGATAAGCGGCTTTTTCAGAGAGAAAGACTCTCTGGCGATGGGTTTATAGTTTGTACTGCGCAGATGTTAATGTTTTGTTTGCTGTTATCTTATTGATATTTATCGGTCTATTTTTTGTTCTCAGGGCAGATATCATTAGGTTTATAGATTAATCTGATCTACCCATTTGTGGGTAAAAATACACATAATGCGGGTGACATAATAGTTAATTAACTTTTGTTAGCGTTTTGAAATTAAAAACACCGTTCACCTGAAGAGATATTAATTTTTAGCGATGATGGAGGGATAATTATATTTGATCTGGCACAAGTTTTACTGATGAAGGATGTAACTTGTGCCAGGGGTATTTTGCATTACGGTAATAATTATTACTTACAGATAACCAGCGATCCGTTATTGGCAATATTGTTTCAGTAGTGAGTAGTGTTCTGCCTGAATACGGTAACGGTAAACTGGACGCCCCGTGACGCCATAATGGATACTGGTGAACAAGATGTGGCAGTTGACCAGCCAGATGAGGTATTTACGGCAGGAAACACGCGAAATGTTAACCTCGTTGGCTAGCTCGTCGGTTGAAAATTCATAGTCCTGATGCGCGTCAATCCACTGGCACAGTGTGCGTAACGTCTGCGGCGTTAAGCCTTTTGGCAAGCGACGAGGATCCTGTTCGTTGGAGCTGCTGCCGTGGATTAGCTGATCAAGCTCGGCCTGGTCATAATACTGATGTTTTTCCAGCGCCATTTTCTTTTGCCGCCAGCCGGTGAGCGCCTCTTCAAAGCGGGAAGCCTGGAAGGGTTTGATCAGGTAATCCACGACACCGTAATGCAGCGAATCTTTAATGGTTGCCGCATCGGCTGCGGAGGAGATGACAATCACATCACTTTTGCAACGCGCGTTATGCAGGACAGGCAGTAAATCGAGCCCGTTCTCTTTTTGCATATAGATATCGAGCAATATCAGGTCGATAGGCGTATCGCTATTGAAGATAATCTCTTTGGCTTTCTCCAGCGTCGAGGCTGTTCCACAGCATTGAAAGCCTGGGATTTGTGCTACGTATCGGCGATTCAGCTCCGCGACCATTGCGTCGTCATCGATAATTAATACATTGATCATCTGTTCGACCTCTCCCCGTCCCAGGGTATCTGGACAAAAAATTGTGTGAAAATCCCGGGTTCCGATTCCACGGCGATGCTGCCGCCGAGATTTTCTACCTGTTGTTTGACAAGTGCTAAACCGACGCCTCGCTCGCTTCCTTTTGTCGAGACACCTTTGTCAAAAATGTGATCGATTTTATCGGGTGCGATCCCCGGTCCATCATCATTAACTTCACAGTGCAGCCAGCCGTGACGGTAGTGCAATGTTACGCTAATTTCGCCTCCGGGTTCCGGCCCTAATGCCTCCAGCGCGTTTTCTATCAGATTTCCCAACGTGGTAATCAGCGTCGCGACCTGGTCCTCACTGCCGCTGTCTGGCAGCTGGCTTTCACTGTTTAAAATCAGCGTATGGCCTAAATCGGTCGCGCGGTTAATCTTGCTGATTAAAAAACCAGCGATAACCGGAGATTTGATCTTACCCAGCAGAGAGCCAATCTCTTCCTGATAGTTATTGGCTGTTTTGAGAATGTAATCTTCCAACTGCTTATAACTCTTCAGATGCAATAATCCGAGAATCACATGCAATTTATTCATAAATTCGTGGGATCGTTCACGAAGTGCGTCAGCATAGTTGACCAGACCGTCGAGTCGCTGCATCAGTTTACGTACTTCAGTTTTGTCTCTGAAGGTTGAAATGGCACCGATGATAACGCCATTACTGCGCACCGGAACGGTGTTGATCAGTAATAGCCGGTCTTTAATCGTAATCTCTTCGTCGCGGCGCGGGGTACCGTCGCGTAACACTTCCGAGACATCTACCACCTGTGACCATGAGTGGCTTAGCGTCGACAGTTTCTCATCGTCCTGCGACTTACGGTAATTCAGCAATTCTTGTGCGGCATCGTTGATCAGCGTGACCTCGCCGCGATCGTCCACGGCAACGACGCCTTCTTTGATAGACTGCAACATGGCCTGGCGTTGCTCAAACAGCGTGGAGATTTCGTAGGGTTCCAGGCCGAAAAGGATTTTTTTCAGTACCTTAACCAGAATGCAGGTGCCAATCAGTCCGACCAGCATGCCAAATAATACCGACCAGATAATGCTCCAGCGACTGTCATTGATCTGTTGGGTCACACGGCTTAACTCAAGGCCGATCGCCACCACGCCAATTTGTTTATGATTTTCATCGTAGATGGGGGTAAATACGCGTAAAGCCTGCGCCAGAAAACCGCGATTGATAGCGACATTTTCTTCGCCATTCAGCGCTTTAAGGATGTCATCACCTTTAAATGGCTGACCAATACGCTGGGCTTCAGGATGCGAGTAGCGAAGACTTTGCATATCGGTAACGACAATAAACAGCAGATCGTTGCGTTTGCGTACGGCTTCCGCGATGGCCTGGATGCCACTCTCCTGCGGTTTTTTCTGCAAGCCCTGACGGATTTCCGGCGAGTCGGCGAGGGTACGCGCCACTGCCAGTGCCTTGTTGGCTAGCCCATCTCGCGTCATATCACTGATTTGCGAGAAGTAAATCAGATGCACCACCAATAGCACCGAGAACAGTACCGCACTGACCATTAAGATCACTGTGGTACTCAATTTCATCGGACGTTTGCGTAACATGCGGTAGGGCAATGAATGTCTCATCAGCTTCCTTGTGTGACAAATTTCTTAAGCATTATCTCTGATGAGGCGGGTAATTCAAAGGGAGTAAGAATGATTGGCTATATAGGGGAAGAGACTCTGGCAACGGAAACTGCCAGTGCTGTATGAAGATTCCGGGGCTATGCTTATAGCGATAATCATACTGATGAGAGAGGGAAGGTCATGGATCAGGCGCTACTGGACGGGGGTTATCGCTGTTATACCGGCGAAAAGATCGATGTCTATTTCAACACTGCGATATGTCAGCATTCTGGCAATTGCGTACGTGGCAACGGCAAGTTATTTAATCTCAAACGAAAGCCGTGGATCATGCCGGATGAAGTCGACGTCGCCACTGTGGTTAAAGTGATTGATACGTGCCCGAGCGGCGCGCTGAAATACCGTCATAAATAAGCGAGGGTAAAATGGAAATACGCGAAGGCCACAATAAATTTTACATTAATGACGAACAGGGCAAGCAAATCGCTGAAATTGTCTTTGTGCCGACCGGAGAGAATTTAGCGATTATCGAACATACCGATGTCGATGAAAGCCTGAAAGGGCAAGGGATTGGTAAACAGCTGGTTGCGAAAGTCGTGGAAAAAATGCGTCGGGAAAAACGAAAAATTATCCCATTATGCCCATTTGCGAAACATGAATTTGATAAAACGCGGGAGTATGATGATATTCGCAGTTGATGGGAGAGTACAGAGTCACGATATTTTTCATTCTCTCCGCGATGTGATGCAGGAGAGCATCTGAAGGGTAGGGGGATGCACAAAGAATGGGCAGAGAGCGCGTTTTTTTGTCCCAAGTCATCCCCTTTACTGAGCAAAAAAAAGAATATCTCCTATATGAGAATCATCAATCGGGGTTAATAAGTTTTGCGTCCCCAGAGCGTTTAATATTGATAGGAGTCATATTATGGAAGGTAAAAACAAGTTCAATACTTATGTTGTTTCTTTTGATTATCCATCATCTTATTCCTCAGTGTTCTTAAGATTAAGATCATTGATGTATGATATGAATTTCTCCTCTATCGTGGCTGATGAATATGGGATACCACGACAATTGAATGAAAACTCCTTCGCAATAACGACATCGTTAGCCGCAAGTGAAATCGAAGATTTAATCAGGCTCAAATGCTTAGACTTACCGGATATTGATTTTGACCTCAACATTATGACAGTTGATGACTATTTCCGTCAGTTTTACAAGTAGCCAGGAAGGATAAGAAGAACATAAAAAATGGCACTATTCTCTAAAATATTAATTTTTTATGTGATTGGTGTGAACATATCCTTTGTCATTATCTGGTTTATCTCACATGAGAAAACACATATTCGTTTACTTAGTGCATTCCTGGTCGGAATAACCTGGCCAATGAGTCTGCCTGTGGCATTACTTTTTTCTCTCTTTTAGGAGCTGTAGTTGAGTGGACCCGCTGGTTATCTTGAAACGAAGCGTCTCTCCTCAAAACTGGATTTGCGGAACGATGAACGAAGCAGTCGCCTGACTGCTTCGTTCATTAAAGTGAAATTTATTTCTGTGGGCGCATCGCCGGGAAGAGAATAACGTCGCGAATAGTATGGCTGTTAGTAAACAGCATAATCATTCGGTCGATACCAATACCCAGACCAGCGGTTGGCGGCAGACCATATTCCAGCGCAGTCACGTAATCTTCGTCATAGAACATGGCTTCGTCGTCACCTGCAGCTTTAGCATTAACCTGTTCCTGGAAACGTTCAGCCTGATCTTCTGCGTCGTTTAATTCGCTAAAACCATTACCGATTTCACGACCACCGATGAAGAATTCAAAACGGTCGGTGATTTCCGGGTTAACATCATTACGGCGTGCCAGCGGGGACACTTCTGCCGGATATTCCGTAATAAAGGTTGGCTGAATCAGATGTGCTTCTGCCACTTCATCAAAGATCTCTGTGACAATACGTCCCAACCCCCAGCTTTTCTCTACCGTAATACCGATAGATTCAGCTAATGCTTTAGCAGCATCAAAATTATCCAGGTCGGCCATATCGGTTTCTGGACGATATTTTTTGATTGCTTCGCGCATGGTGAGTTTTTCAAACGGTTTGCCGAAATCAAACACATGCTCGCCATAAGTGACTTTAGTGGTACCCAGAACCTCTTGTGCCAGGGTGCGGAACAGTGACTCTGTCAGTTCAATCAAATCGTGGTAATCCGCATACGCCATGTAGAGTTCCATCATTGTGAACTCAGGATTATGGCGAACAGAAATACCTTCATTACGGAAGTTACGGTTGATTTCGAATACCCGTTCAAAACCGCCTACAACCAGACGTTTCAGATACAGCTCCGGCGCGATACGCAGATACATATCTAAATCCAGAGCATTATGATGGGTAATAAACGGGCGAGCAGATGCCCCACCTGGAATTACCTGCATCATCGGGGTTTCTACTTCCATAAAGCCGCGCGCGACCATGAATTGACGGATAGCGGCCAGAATTTTTGAACGGACAACAAACGTTTGACGGGATTTATCGTTAGCGATGAGGTCCAGATAACGTTGACGATAACGGACTTCCTGATCCTGCAGACCATGGAATTTATCTGGTAAAGGACGTAGTGCTTTAGTCAGCAGGCGCAGCTCAGTACAGTGAATGGAAAGCTCACCCGTTTGCGTCTTAAACAGCGTACCGCGGGCACCGATAATGTCACCCAGATCCCATTTTTTAAACTGATCGTTATAAACACCTTCTGGCAGGCTATCTCTTGCAACGTACAGTTGAATACGGCCACCGACATCCTGCAACGTTACAAAGGAGGCTTTCCCCATGATACGACGGGTCATCATTCGGCCAGCAACCGAGACTTCAATGTTTAAGGATTCCAGTTCCTGGTTATCCTTCGCATCAAACTCTTCGTGCAACTGGTCAGAGGTATGGTCGCGGCGAAAATCATTGGGAAACGCCACACCTTGCTGACGTAGTGCCGCCAGTTTTTCGCGGCGATTTCTCAGTTCATCGTTAAAATCAATAGCCTCATTGGCTCCCCGTGTTTCTTGTTCAGACATTTTGGTTCCTCTAAATCCAGCTTTCAATTTAGCGTAGATAAAGAGACAGATCGGTACACTGTATTATCTGCCTCGACTATTAGTAACTCAGTTTATCTTATCGAAACTAACGCTTACCTCAAGTTGATATCACTAATAAATAACCATCAAAATGGTTTAAATGACTTATTAATCTCGATTTGTTAGTGTTATAAACTGAAAGTTAATTTATTCATAACCAATTGTTTTTACGACAGTTAATCGTTGCTCTCCTGTATCATGTTCGTCGGCGTGCTAAACAGAAAACGGGCAGCAAAGGCCAATACGACGATGATCGCGACACAAGCCAACGTCCACTCTCCCATCTGAGAAAAGAATCGCTGGTAAGCTGCAATTGCCATACCGCTAATTTGCGACTCTGTCGTCTGCTGTGCCACGACGCCTGCCAGCCAGTTGGCGACCGCGCCTGTTGCCAGCATATAAATCCCGGTTAATACGCCAGACATTTTCAGACGCGTGATTTGCGCAATCGCCACCGGGTCAATAAAGAGTTCGGCAAAGCCCATTAGCGCCAGCCCGGATATCATCACGCCCATTGACGCTTGACCGTCAGCCGCTGCATGTCGGGCATCAAATGCCAACAACATAAAGCCACAAGCCATCAGCAGTAAGCCAAAGGCAAACTTCAGCCAGACGCGCAATGTTGAGTTGCCGTGACTTTCTGGCGACACCAGCCAGGCCAGAACAACCCCAGCGAGCATCACCGCAATTGCATTCACCGACTGGAATAGTGCTGTAGGTACTTCAATATTGAATGCCTGACGATTCACAAAGCGATCGATAAACAAGCTGATGGTACTGCCGCCCTGTTGTGCCAGTACCCAGAACAATGTCCCGACAAACATCAACAATACAATTTGCCAAAGAGCACGGCGATGTTCGGGGAATTTGATCATCATGCGGGCAATGATTTGTGCGGCAATAAGGCAAACGATCGCCAGCAAATATCCGGACCAGTCGTTCTCCAGCAGCAGAGTAAAAAATACTGGGGCTAAACAGAGCATCACCACTAACCAGCTCCATACTGGTAAGGCAAATTTGACACTAGTGAGCGCTTTTTTATCCATACTACGTGTGGACTGGAAATGACGATGACCGCTTAAGAAAATCAACAAACCGATAAACATGCCGCCACCCGCAAGGGCAAAGCCAACATGCCATCCATACCACTGAGCAGCCAGGCCGCAGGCGATGGGGGCGGCGATAGAACCGATATTGCCCGCAGCATACAGCAGCGAAAAACCGCCATCACGTCGATGATCGTTCTCGTCGTAGAGCTCGCCAAGCAAACAGCTGATGTTTGATTTGAATAAACCGTAGCCACAAATAATGATTGCCAGCGCCAGATACAGGCTAAAGGTTGTATTTGTATCAATGCCCAGCACCACATGGCCAAGGGTCATTAACAGCGCGCCGGCAATCACTGCAGTGCGGTTGCCGAGCAGGCGGTCGGCAAGCCAGCCGCCGAGAATAGGGGTAACGTAAACCAGAGAAGCATATGCGCTGAACAGGCTGATGGCATGGTTATCATCAAAACCAAGCTGATGGGTGAGATAGAGAATGAGTAAGGCACGCATGCCGTAAAAACTGAAGTACTCCCAGATTTGGATCGCCACGATATAGTATATCGCGCGCGGCTGTGAGGGTGTTTTCATGTGTTCTCCTTATGAGCAAAAAAGGGAAGTGGCAAGCCACTTCCCTTGTACGAGCTAATTATTTTTTGCTTTCTTCTTTCAATACCTTAACGGTATAGCGGCCATCAGCCTGACGGTATGCACCGTGAATATCGGTTTCAAAGCCCGGATAGTGAGCGCCGATTTCACACAGCATCTGCAGGAACTCCAGAACCGGACGGCTTTCTTCGGTGATCATTTCACCCGGCATTACCAGAGGAACTCCCGGCGGGTACGGAAGGATCATATTGGCGTTAATACGACCTACCATTTCGTCGAGGTAAACTTCTTCGGTCATACCGTGCAGCTCTTTCTGGAATGCAGCATACGGAGTCATTACCATCGTCGGCAGCACTTCAAATGCGCGATACATCAGATCCGGCAGATTGTGGTGAACAATCAGTTTGTGGATATTCTGAGCCAGTTCCTGAATACGCATGTTTTCATAGAATTCAGGATCTTCACGATACAGAGACGGCAGCATGTTTTTCACACGCAGGTTCAGGTCGAACGCACGTTTAAAGTCAGTCAGAGCACGCAGCAGGCTCAGTGCTTTGGTCTTATCGATACCGATGCTGAACAGGAACAGCAGGTTATACGGACCGGTTTTCTCAACAACGATGCCATGTTCGTCGAGGTATTTCGCCACGATGCTGGCCGGAATACCAAAGTCGCTCATGGTGCCGTCTTTTTCCATCCCCGGAGTCAGCAGGGTGACTTTGATCGGGTCAAGATACATGTGCTCGTTATCGATGTTTTTGAAGCCGTGCCAGGTGCTGTCAGAACGCAGCGGCCAGCATTCAGTCGTATCGATATGATCCGGCTGCCATACATCAAAGAACCAGCCATCAGATTCCGTTCTCAGACGTTTGATCTCTTTACGGAATTTGATCGCACGTTCAATAGAACCGTTGATCAGACGCTTACCTGCATTGCCTTTCATCATCGCCGCAGCGGTTTCAGTGGACGCCACGATACCGTAGTGCGGAGAAGTGGTGGTGTGCATCATGTAGGCTTCGTTAAAGGTTTCTTCGTTTACGTCACCTTTAACGTGGATCATGGAAGCCTGAGAGAACGCCGCCAGCAGTTTGTGAGTGGACTGGGTTTCGTAAATCACTTTCCCTTCTACACGGCCACCGCTCATACCGCATTTACCTTCGTAAATCGGTGAGAAGTTGGTGTAAGGCACCCACGCGGAGTCAAAGTGGATGGATTTCACATCCAGTGTTTTCTTGATGAAGTCGGTGTTGTACAGCAGACCATCATAGGTAGAGTTGGTAATTACAGCATGTACCGGCCAGGTTGCGTTTGGTGTTTCTTTCACGCGCTTAGCAATGGTAGCGTGCTGGAATTCACTCTGTGGGATACCACCAAGAATACCGTAAGCGTTACGGGTCGGGCGGAAATAGATTGGCGTAACATCGCTCATCATCATCAGGTGGGTCAGCGATTTGTGGCAGTTACGGTCAATCAGAATGGTGCTGCCTGCTGGAGCAGAGTACATACCAACAATTTTGTTCGCAGTGGAAGTACCGTTGGTCACCATGTAGCTGCGGTCTGCGTTAAAGACGCGAGCGATATACTGTTCTGCTTCTTTGTGTGGACCACTGTGATCCAGCAGAGAACCCAGTTCAGATACTGAAATGGAAATATCAGATTTCATGGTATTCGGACCAAAGAAATCATAGAACAGGCTACCTACCGGGCTTTTCTGGAATGCAGTACCGCCCATGTGACCAGGAGTACAGAAAGTATATTTACCTTCACGAACATATTTAAACAGTGCTTTAGTCAGCGGAGGCAGAATAGTGTTGATATATTCGTCAGTGGTCTGCTTGATCTTATTAGCAATATCTTCAGCAGCACCCAGCGCATATTCAAAGAAGCTAATCTGTAAACGCAGGTCATTCAGGCTTACATCGAGAGTGGAATACGTATTAGCGAACGCGTACAACGGCAGGTTCTCGTTCATTTTGCTAATTTCTTCGCACAGCTCGAGATTATATTTATCCCAGTCAAAAATAACGCCGCACAGACGCGCATTGTTTTCGATCAGTTTTAATAAGTCGTCACGGTCGTTCGGGTAAACAATCTGGAAGTTCAGACGTTCAAGCGCGCGATGAAGTTCACGGATGGGTTCTTCTTTAAAATAAACCCCCATGTGATTCAATATTGCAATAACGTTCATAGTCATATCTCCAGGTAAAAAAGGCCCCTCCCAACACATGGGACAAAATGAAAGGAGGAGCCTCGGAAAATACTTTTAATTAATGTGCGTTAGACGCTGTGTGGTTATCCATTGAGTGGCTCTGGCGCTCGTGCATTTTGCGAGCGTAGAACATCAGGATAATCAGGCTGACGATGAAGGTACCTGCCAGCTCGAAGGAGCTTGCGCCCATCAGCGCGATGAAGCAGAACACGCAACCCAGTACAGAGCAGATCAGGCTGACAAAGTTGCGGATGTTAACGCCTTCAAAACGAATCAGGTCAACGCAAGAGTAGAAATACGGCAGCATAGTCAGCAGTACTGCGATACCGGTCAGTTCACCGAACAGGTCAGATGCTTTACCACCGGCAGAGTTCATCAGAGTGATAAGGATCATCAGGGCAGTCATTTTCACTGCAGCCAGCAGCAGACCTTTTTTCGGAATACCGTTGCTGTCGACTTCACCATAAACTTTCGGGAAGTTACCGTCGTTAGCGGCACGTACACCTGCCTGGCCTACCAACATCATCCAGGAGCCCAGAGAAGTCAGGCACGCAAAGGCGGTGAATGCAGAAACCAGCGGCGCAGCCCAGTTACCGAGGATAGTTGAAGCACTGATTGCAAACGGAGCACCGGAAGCCGCCATTACAGAAGACGGATACATACCGGAAAGCACCTGAGTCGCAGCGATGTAAACAATACCTGCTAAACCAGTACCCAGCATGGTTGCCAGCGGAACGGTACGTTTCGGGTTTTTAACCATACCAGTACTTACAGCTGCGGATTCAACACCCACGAAGGCCCACAGGCAGAGCAGAATACTTTTAATGATCGCATGACCATCAGTGGTATCCGCAGTATTCCAGTTAGCTGCATAAGTTGCTGCATCAAACCAATGCCAGCCAACAATAGCAGTCATCACCACAGGAATAAGAACCAGCACCAGACCAATAGTGGTTAAACGGCTTACCCAGGTACCGCCGAGCATATTTACAAAGGTAAATACCCAGACGATAGCAATACAGGCGATACCCGCCGGAACAGGATCATTTAATACTGGGAAGAAGGTGGAAAGATAAGATACAGCGGTAATACCAATCGCCAGGTTACCAATCCAGTTAGCATGGTAATAAAGAACACCTGTCTGAAAACCAAATGCAGGGGAAATTTCTCCGGCATAAGCAATTGGGCCACCTTGTTGCGGGTTTTTTGTTGCCAGTCGGGCATATACATACGCCAGCGACATTGCACCAATAATAGAGATAATCCAACCCCAGATAGCAATACCACCGATACTTGCTAGGTTCGCAGGTAATAATGCAATACCGCTCCCCATCATATTACCGGCAACAACACCGGTACAGGCAAATAGCCCGATCTTCTTGGCAGAACTCATGCTCTTCTCCTAATTTCATTTTTGAATTTGGAGTCCGGGTCATGATGTATAACTATTTCCTGACCAGACCAAACTGGCGATAAGATTACTCACGAAAAAAGGATTAATCCTAAAGATTAGGTGAAATAACACAAAAGTTTCTGTAAGTGAGAACTTGAGGTTTTTTATTAACACATCAGGATCGCAAGTTGATATCATGAAAAGATAAACATTTAATGTTTACAATGGATTGCGTGACATTCTCTGGTTAAATTTATGTAATAAAAATTATGCGGCAAATAAATTGCCGCAACATATTATACCAACAGGAACATACAAAAACTCAACAACAAATATTTCCGAGCATAAATCAACCCGGAGTTACTTATTCTGAAGCAAGAA
>ERZ779896.1614-NODE-1614-length-18210-cov-16.013770_pt1 | contig 18210 bp, 16 predicted proteins | sample MGYA00511067_ERZ779896 | MGnify/ENA primary metagenome ERZ779896 (study PRJEB29588, sample SAMEA2161597) | human gut metagenome | biome: human gut; feature: human-associated habitat; material: faeces | place: Denmark | collected 2008/2010 ... | reverse complement strand
CTCCGCTGGCTCTCGCCTAATGAGTTCGCTGTCCAATATGTTTGACAAACCTACATAACTTACACATTGTTTGGCTCTCGTAACTGACCGCAGAATGCGGCTATTTCACGCCCCCGCGAGGGGGGCGACGCCAGCGGGCAGATGCTGCAAGGACGGGACAGGCAATTTCAATCCACGCCCCCCGCGAGGGGGGCGACGTGTGCGACTTCGCCAACAGCCTGAAGGTATCGGCAATTTCAATCCACGCCCCCCGCGAGGGGGGCGACTTTTGCTTTGCTATTGTAATTCGCTTGATTAAGGATTTCAATCCACGCCCCCCGCGAGGGGGGCGACCTCCGGCGGATGTGGTACAATCGATATGTCAAGATTTCAATCCACGCCCCCCGCGAGGGGGGCGACGCCTATCGACGGGTATGACCCCGTGCGCAGCGATATTTCAATCCACGCCCCCCGCGAGGGGGGCGACCCGATTGCCGCCGTGAGTTTTGGATGCAGGAGGTATTTCAATCCACGCCCCCCGCGAGGGGGGCGACTACTCCGCCGGGCGTGTTATCATATCAGCATAGGATTTCAATCCACGCCCCCCGCGAGGGGGGCGACCCCATGTTTCCGTTACCTCGAAATATGTGTCTTCGATTTCAATCCACGCCCCCCGCGAGGGGGGCGACTCCACGTTCACCATACGGTACACCACGTCCACATATTTCAATCCACGCCCCCCGCGAGGGGGGCGACTGCCGGATTGCAGCTTCTGCATGGAGTCCTCAACAATTTCAATCCACGCCCCCCGCGAGGGGGGCGACTACTCCGCCGGGCGTGTTATCATATCAGCATAGGATTTCAATCCACGCCCCCCGCGAGGGGGGCGACGGCTGGATCACCGGTACAGCTTCCGGACTTGGTATTTCAATCCACGCCCCCCGCGAGGGGGGCGACGAGAACGGCAGTAACAACGGGCTTAAGCTGGGCAAATTTCAATCCACGCCCCCCGCGAGGGGGGCGACGGAGCACAGACGGCAGATAACCAATGGAATAGGTATTTCAATCCACGCCCCCCGCGAGGGGGGCGACACCACCATCCCGCCGAAAAAATACGGCCCACATACGTATTTCAATCCACGCCCCCCGCGAGGGGGGCGACTACAAGGTAGTGCGGGGCGGAAAGCTCTACAAACTATTTCAATCCACGCCCCCCGCGAGGGGGGCGACGCTCGGAGTGGCCGAAGATTACACCAATAAGCCATTTCAATCCACGCCCCCCGCGAGGGGGGCGACCGTCAGTCTGCATCATTATTTGATCGCCAACCTTTTATTTCAATCCACGCCCCCCGCGAGGGGGGCGACGTTGAGACCCAGAAGTTGTAAGGGCCTTAAACTATTTCAATCCACGCCCCCCGCGAGGGGGGCGACGTAATACGATCTGAAAGGGGGTTATTTGCAGACTATTTCAATCCACGCCCCCCGCGAGGGGGGCGACTCATTGACGAGGTTTCATTAATTTGGGATAATCATTTCAATCCACGCCCCCCGCGAGGGGGGCGACTTCTGTTTTGCTATCGTAATTCGGTTAATTAAAGATTTCAATCCACGCCCCCCGCGAGGGGGGCGACCGAAGGCAGTTCTTTTTGATCTTGGCAGCTGTCCATTTCAATCCACGCCCCCCGCGAGGGGGGCGACAAGTCTTATAATTCTTATAACATTTATAACTTAGATTTCAATCCACGCCCCCCGCGAGGGGGGCGACCCTGTTGTTACTGCTGTTCTTGGCTATGTTGGCATTTCAATCCACGCCCCCCGCGAGGGGGGCGACTCCAACCGGCAGAAACCATATCAGGAATAGTATTATTTCAATCCACGCCCCCCGCGAGGGGGGCGACAACATAATATTCTCCTTTTATCAGACGAATAACATTTCAATCCACGCCCCCCGCGAGGGGGGCGACGCAACAACTTCAGCGGCTGGCGCGTCCCCCTGTAATTTCAATCCACGCCCCCCGCGAGGGGGGCGACACACCAACGCCAAGAGCATTAGCAACAGACTGCGATTTCAATCCACGCCCCCCGCGAGGGGGGCGACAGACCGTTATCAAAGGAAAAATTACCGATATCAAATTTCAATCCACGCCCCCCGCGAGGGGGGCGACACGGGGACCCCCGTAAAGATTAGCCGCGAGACAGATTTCAATCCACGCCCCCCGCGAGGGGGGCGACGCGAGATGTCGGCTTTGGATTCTCAAGACAGATACATTTCAATCCACGCCCCCCGCGAGGGGGGCGACAGCAACTTTTTGATGATCGCCACCACCTGCCATTTATTTCAATCCACGCCCCCCGCGAGGGGGGCGACTACCATTACCGGCTTTAATGTTTGGTACACCTATATTTCAATCCACGCCCCCCGCGAGGGGGGCGACTTGTCGATCACATCGCGCGTAACAAACCGATGATATTTCAATCCACGCCCCCCGCGAGGGGGGCGACTCCGATGTGCTTGTACGACGCGGCAAGGCACTTTATTTCAATCCACGCCCCCCGCGAGGGGGGCGACGGCAATAATACGCGGTGCTGTCTCCGTATTCTTCAATTTCAATCCACGCCCCCCGCGAGGGGGGCGACAAGAGCCTTAAACTGCGAAGAAGTTACACCTAAATATTTCAATCCACGCCCCCCGCGAGGGGGGCGACCTGGTTGGATAACTGGTACGGTTTCCGGTCTTGGTATTTCAATCCACGCCCCCCGCGAGGGGGGCGACAGCAAAGATGCACAGTTTTATCTGTGAATCTTTGACAAATAAGTAGAATTTTTGCGTTTTTGGGGAAAAACACGGGGGTGGCATCCTAAGAAACCCGGGAAAAGAACGGCGTTGCATCGAGAAAAGCCTTGCGAACCTCCCGGCAATCACTGGTCACTTGGACTTCGCGGGGACGGGAGAGAGGATATCCGCGCACCGTAACCTCCACTGTGCCGGACGGTGTGCGTCAGAGGATCAGGGAATCCTCCGGCAGATAGGTGCTCTTCGCACCGAAATGCTCTACTTTTTTCTCATATTGCTTCCCCAGATAGTAAAAGCGGAGACTGTCCTTCTCAGGATCCATGATGGACAGAAGCTGCGCCTGCAGACGGCGGCATTGCCCTGCGTCCAGCAGACACTCAAACACGGAATTCTGCACCCGCTGTCCATAGTCCACGCACTTTTTGGCGATCTGCCGCAGGCGCTTGCGCCCGGCGGCGTCCTCAGTGTTTACATCGTATGTGATCAGCACCAGCATAGTGTCACTTCCATAAAAACGGCGGATAGCCGTCCAAGTCGCCGCGGAGGCAGCGAGCCAACAGCAGCGCCTGCACATAGGGGATCATGCCCCAGATCAGCTTTTCCCCCAGATAGGGGTGGGTCAGTGTGTCCCGCTTCCGCTCCTGCCAGGTCTTCAGGAATTTCCGGCGGCCGTCATCGGACAGCAGCACCGCGCCGCTGTCCTGCATCTGAAAGTCCTCCGGGCGCAGCATCCGATTGTTCACGAGGGTCAGCACAAAGCGGTCTGCCATACAGGGGCGCAGCTCCTCCATCAGATCCAGCGCCAACGACTGCCGTCCCGGTCGGTCGCGGTGGAGGAAGCCCACATAGCTGTCCGGTCCCACGCTTTCCAAGGCGCTGGCACAGTCGTGCGCCAGAAGACTGTAGGCGAAGGACAGCATGGCGTTTACCCGATCCAGCGGCGGACGGCGGCTTCTGCCGTGGAAGAAAAACGCCTCCTTCCGGTTCAGGAGCATATGGTCGAAGACGCCAAAATACGCGGTGGCGGCAGCGCCCTCTATTCCACGCAGGGTATCTAAGTCGGCGGCAGCCAGCACCTGTGGCAGCATATCCCGGATGTTGGCAGCGGCGTTTTCCAGTCCGCAGTCCGCTACGCGGGGCGCGTGATCCCGCAGAGTACGCTGGATGCTGGCGGCACCGTTGCATAGCTTGCCGAAGATCATGGTGCGGGCTATTTCACAGCTACGGGCGGGGTCATCGGCGATGCGGTACTGTTCACGACGGAGCAGCACGTTGCCGCTGCTCTCGCCGCAGATGCGGGCAAGGAAACGTCCGTGCGGGGAGCAGAAGGCCAGACCGATCCCGGCCTCCGCACATTTGCCCATCAGCGCAGGGGAGGCACCGGCGTAGGAGAAGCTGACGATGGCTTGCAGCGTGTGCAGCGGGTAGCGGGCGATAACTGTCTTGTCTCGGTTTGCCAGCACATTTTCCCCCTCCAGCGAGAGATAAATGTCCTCGGAGGTGACAAATAGCGTGTTGAGAAGCTGCTTCATGGTGATTCCTCCATGGCCGCCCGGAGATACGCGGAGACGGCTCTGCTTTTCATCAGCTTGGGCAGGCACAGCTCCTTCAAGGAGCAGGCATTGCAGGATTTGGTGGGCTTGACCTTGGGGGTATAGCCCCGACGGTACAACTCGTGCATCTCCACCAGCAGCTCTCGTACCTCTGCGCGCAGCTCCGGGGTGAAGGACACCCGCTCCCGTCGGCGGATTTCCCCATAATAGAGTGCGCCCTCGGGGATGTCGCAGCAGAGCATGGACTCCAGGCACATGGCCTGCGCGCATAGCTGCAGGGTGTCACCGGTGTCCTCGCGGGGGCGGCCCCGCTTGTACTCCACCGGATACGGCTGCCACAGGCCCTCTTTCCCGGAGAGAGGGATTCCCGCGGCGCCCCGATGGTATTCCAGTACATCGCACTGTCCGGATACACCCAACTCTGCGGAATAGACGCTGACGCCCCGCGTGATGAACCGGTCGCCCCGCCGCTCCTGAAAGGCCGTGTCGTGGGCATTTTCGTGGAGGATCGCGCCGTCAATGGTGCGGTAGTTTTCCGCCCACTGGTGCTCGATGTGGATCAGCGCCCACCGCCGCCTGCAAAACCGGAAATGCTGTAAGCCGGAGAGCTGTAGGAAGTCCTCCTCGCTATACGCCATCGATCACCTCCGGCTCCAGCCCCGGCAGCGCCTCCAGCGAGATCACATAGTCGTCTGCGGAGGTGGGGATGGTACCTGCGTCCCGCAGCGCGACCTTGACGGAGCGGTGGACCTTTGCGGAGGAATACTGCCCGTCCTTGCAGCTGTGCTGCCACCAGAACAGCTTCACCACCTCCATGGAGCCGTCGGGCCGTGCGGAGGAGGCATCATTCACAAAAAGGGTGCGCAGACATTCCTTGACCGTGTCGGCGTCCTCCTCGGAGAAGCCGGTCTTTTCCGCCAGCTGGACATTGATGGAGCCCTTGACCTCGTACAGGCCGAAGCGGACAAAGTGCTTCATGCCCATGGTGTCGGAGGCGCGGTTCTCACCCTTTTCCTTCTTCTCACCATTCACGCTCTTGGTGATCTGGAGGGACTCGATCTCCACGGGGGACAGGCTGGACGCCTGATGGATAGAGACGGGGCCGCGCACACCGCAGGAGAAGCCCTTGGCATCCTTGAAGGCAAAGACCTGCCCGAAGGTACGCACGTCCAGCCACGTTTCGCAGGCGTGCCGGGCATATTCCTCCCGATCCTTGATGCCCTTCATAGCGGCGGAGGCCCGCTCGCTGAGGCTGCCGCAGCCGTCGCTGCACCGATCCTCCGACTGAACGAAGATGGGCTCGCCCAGATCCTGCATCCGGTTGCGGATCTTGCGCTTGATGCACACGTCGGAGATCTCACCGAAGCCGTTCAGGTCGGTGCGGGGGCGATTGCCGTTCAGAGGGTCGCCGTTGCTGTTGGCGTGGGTCACGGAGACCAGTGCCACAAAATCGATCTTGTTTTGCAAGCTGCTCATTTATTCTTCCTCCTGACTGTTTTCGGTCTTGCCGGATGTGTACAGCGCACTGCGCTGCAGATAGTACCCAAAGAGATAGGTGTCCTTCAGGGCCTCCTCCTGTTCCGCCTGCGGGAAGGAGGAAATTTCTTGGATGATCTGCTCGATGATGCGGTCGTATTTTGTTCTGGCGCCGGGCTTGAGTTTGGGGTAGTACGCCTTTTTCAACTGCTCCCAGATGATCCGGCTGGCGTAGAGTGGACGCTTTGCGAACACGGACTGCATCCGGATCGCGTTGGGTTCTCGCTGTTCATTGGGGTCATAGGTGTCTCGCTCAAGTTTTTCAAACACGGCCAAAAGCCGTCCATACTGATAGCTGACATCCTTCTTCTGCGGTTCCAGTGCCATGCCCCATTCCTCCTTGTACCAATCATATTTGTATTTCCGAAGCACCGCGCAGGCGGTGAACAATACCGTTTCCCGCAGGGCGGCGTCCATGATCTGCAGGTTGGACGCCTTGGCCGCCGCAGCGCGGGCGATATCCGCCGGCATTTTGCCCCGGTCCACCCGGCAGGAGAGCAGCCGCTGTACCTGCTGGCGCATGACGCGCTCGTCCGTTTCCAGCTTTGTCTGCTTGTCGGAGACGCGCACCGTGCCGAAGGCGCAGTCCGCGATCTGCGAAAGCGAGGGCGACTGTATGCCGAAGGAGGAATGCTCCCAGCAGCAAAGTGCATCCCAGTTGTGCAGGCGCTCCAGAAAATCAGAGACCGGAAGCTCGCTGTAATAGGTGAGGGAAAGGCGTCCGGATGTGGCGGCGTCAAAGGCGGCCACCACGGCGCCGGCGTCCCGCGGGATCGTCTCCTGCCAGCCCCGGAGAGTCTCCGACAGCGCCTTTCGGTAGTCGGAGTATTTTATCTGCTTGGCGGTGCTCCGCCGCAGGAAGGCGGCCTGCGGTTTGGGGATCTCGATGCCCTGCGGATTCCAGCACAGGAAGGTGCGCCCACCGATGAAGACGCCTTGGGTCGCCGCCAACCAGTGCAGCGCGCTGTGGATCTTCTGCGACGCCTCATAGCTCATGGTCACGGCCTGCGAATCGTCTGTGAAGCGGCCCCGATAGGTAAAGCCGCTGGTGTCATTGGCGGAGATCAGCTTGGCGTTGGCGCACAGGTTGATGATCTTCTTGGGGTGCTGGCTGGCGGGCGGGGCGTTTTTGCCGGTAACCATGCAAAACGCGGGCTTCTCAGATTTCGTGGATGCATAGTAGTCGATAAAGGCTTGAAAGAGGCTCTGGTCCTGCCAGCAGGCGGGCGTTTCATTTTCCGCGCCTGTCTCTACGCGCCAGCGGACCATCTGCTTTTCCTTGGCGGGAAGCCCCTTTTCGTCCAGGGAGATCACGCCCCGCTGCGCCAGATCTTCAACAATTGTCCCCCTCTCCACATAGCGGGCGATGGCGGAGAGCTTGGGGAGGCTGTAGGGTGATAGCTCCCAGCGGTGCAGCTGTGTCAGATAGCTTTCATATTTGGCGGGATACAGCGGGGAGAGAAACTGGATCTGGTCGCACAGAGGATGTGCGCCGGGGGCTTTGCCGGTTCGCCCCGAGGAGCTCTCCGTCACAGGGATGATGGTGGCGGCCTGCTCTGCCTCGACGGAGCGGGCGTCCAGCAGATGACCGTCCGCGTCCAGAGTGAGCTCCAGCTCTGCGTTTACGATTTGGTGCGAAACAGGAACCAGCGGCTCCTTCGCCTTGCCGTAGATGCCGGCGTATTGCGGCGCCATGGCACAGTAGGTGTCATAGGCCTGCTGCATCAGTCCCATTTACTCCACCTCCCCAAATTCCCGCAGACCGATAAAATTGCCCTCATCGGCGGAAAAACTCTTCATAGGCATCTCCCGCAGAGGTTTCTGCCCCGGACATTCCTCCGGCGGGAGAAAGTGGATGACGCCGTTTTTCATGACCGGGTACCAAAACCGGGCGGTCATCCGTCCGCGGGTCGCCTCCGAATAGGCCTCATCCGGGTAGGTGATACCGTGGTACATCAGCCCGAAGCCCAGCTCCGGCAGATCGTCATAGGCACCTGCGCCGTTTCCGAATACGCAGGGCTCTACATAGCCCTGACATTCCCGGGTACCCAGAAAAATGTCCCGCCGCCCGCCCTTTTCGATCATTCGACGGGCAATGCAGTGATGTTTGTTCTCATTTCGGTCGCCGCACAGCTCCGGACGGTTGTCATTCCACGCAAAGCATGCCCGCACTTGATAGCGGCAGTTTTTCAAATAGGTGTAATAGGCCAGATCGTTGCCGCCGCTGTATTTGATGGGGCGGATACCTTTCACCTCGGTCTGAATCGGGTTCATGACCCGCACGTCCATGATCCGCCAGATGAAGGTGGGCTTCCAGTATACGGAGGATAAAATGCCCTTCAGCGCCTCATAGGTGGGTACCTGATAGCTGCACTTTTCACCGCCCAGACGCATGAGAGGGTCGGAGAAGAGGGCGTAGTCGCCAAATACTTCAAATTCTACGATGTTGGGATGTTCCGTTTTCAATCACTACACCTCCTGAAAATCACGGGTACCGGCCTCCAGAGAAAAACCGGTATGTTCGTTATAAAAGCCGTCGGACAACAGCAGTATGCCGCCGTCGAACAGAGAGGTCACGGCGCCGAGAGCCTCAAGCCGCTCCAGCTGATAACGGTAGACGCTGACGCAGTAGCCTTTGGCCTCGTCAATGCAGCCGCGTATGACCGCCCAATCTTTCTGCCCGTAGACCTGAGCGGCGTTTCGCAGCGTGTTTTGCAGCTCGCGCCCTCTTCCGTAGGGTACGAGCAGGGACCTCGTGTCCTCGTCGAATACCTGAAAAAGACTGCCTGCCAGCCGGAACGCCTGCCGCAGAAGGTAGCGCTCCGCCTGCGCGCAGTTGGCGTCTGCATACCGGGGGTTGTCCGCCAGCAGATGATAGAGGGAACCGTGCGCCGGAGTTTGGTTGTCCTGAAAGCCGGGCTCCATCTCTGCGTATAGCCGGCGATAGTAGAACCGGATGGCCTCCTCGGAGGACAGATCGTATCGGAAACCCTCTGGCGTTTTGGAAAAGGCGGTCAGCAGCGCGGTGGTGGCGTTCTGCCCGCGCACGATGTCGTCCAGACCGCGCAGCCGCTCGTCGGTACACCGGATGAGGCGGACAGGGGCGGGCTCCTTTTGCTCGGCGTGCCGGTTGCACCGCCCCGCCGCCTGCACGACGCTGTCCATTCCGGCGGAGAAGCGGATCACCCGCTGGAAGGAGATGTCCACACCGGCCTCGATCACCTGCGTGGAGACACAGACCACCCTTTGCCTGTCGGCGGAGGGCTTGTCCAGCGCGGACTGTAAGGCTTGCAGAGTCTCCCTGCGGTGTTGGACGCACATGGCGGCGGACAGATGGAAGCAACGGCAATTCGCGGCTTGCAGCGATTCGAACAGGAACGCCGCCTCCTTTTTCGTGTTGCACACCACCAGCAGACTGTCACACGACGACAGCGCCCCCATGACGATCTGCGGGAGTTCCTCCAGTCTGGCACATCCGGCATTTTGGATATCGGTGCGCTTGAAGATGTCCCACAGCGCCTTTTGCTGCGGAACCAGATCGACGGGCTGGCGGCGCAGCGGATGGTCGACCACCTCCAGACAGGGTTGGGTGGCGGAGCATAGAACAATAGTGACGCCGCAGATCTCAGACAGAAAGTTGACAGTCAAATTGAACAGCGTCAGCATTTTGCCGGGAACCGTCTGCACCTCATCGATCACGATGACGCTGCCGCACAGCGCGTGAAATCTGCGGATGGCGCTGGTCTTTCCGCTGAAGCAGGTGTTCAGCAGCTGCACCAGCGTGGTGATAATGATCGGCGCCGACCAGGAGGCAGTGAGCAGCTCCAGCTCCTGCAAGCGCTCCGGTGCCTCCTTCGGCTCGGCAAGGTTGGAGTGATGCTCCAGTATCAAGGTGTCGTCTCCTATGTAATCGCGGATGACATGGGCATTTTGATCCAGGATCGACAGCAGCGGCGCGGTGAAGATAATTCGGGAGCAGTTCCGCTTTGCCGCGTGTGTCAATGCGAAGCGGAGACTGGCCAGCGTTTTTCCACCGCCGGTGGGAACATTCAGGCGGTAGACACCTCCGGACCCGGCGGCGCCGGCGGCACAGGTGTCGGAGATGGTCTGGCGCGCCAGATCAATGGGCGTTTTTCGCGGGAATGCCGCCAGCTTCTTCTCCATAAACGCCAGCCGTTCTGCCCAGATCGGCCGCATATCCTCTGGGAACACGGGCGGTTCTACCCCATCCATAAAAGCGGCGGTATCTGCGCGATCCCCCTCGATCACGGCGGACAGGAGCATCCGTGCCAGAAGCCCGATATAAAATGCGGTCTCCCGATCCGCCTCATTGTCGTCCGCTTGGGTGGACAGAGCCGCCAGCCGATTCAGCATCGGGGTCATCTCCCGGATGGCGTCGCGGAACAGATGCTCCAGCTCCTCCTCGGCGGCAACCTGTGCCAAAAAGCCCTGTCGGGATTCGTCGTAAAAGATTCCCTCCTTGGTCTGGCGATGAAAAAAACCGCTGTGCTGCTGGGGATCGATACAGTCAAACAGGCCGTGATGTGAGCCAACGGCAAAGGCCAGCAGCTCTGCGGTCACGTCGGAATAGGAGAACGTACCGCAGCCGCCGTGCCAACGATCCAGCAGAAGGCGCACGCCGGCGAAGGTATGGTTGACACTGCCACGGACGGCGTTCCCGCCGCTGACAGCCTCCGAAAGGTATTGCGCATACTCCTGTTTGTTTTTTCCGGCGTCGTGGAGCAGACCGACCAGATAGGCGCTTTTTTCCAGACCCAGTGGCCGCAGTGCGGTTGCGGCCAGCGCCGCCGTGTTCCGGCAATGCTCCTGGACGGTTTGCCGCTCTCCGGTTTCGCGGATATGGGCAGGATACATGGCGATCACATCCTGTCATATATTTTTTAACGCGCATATGTTGATGCTTTAACCATACCACACTCGCTGAGGCTTGTAAAGACTTCAGTAAAAAGGATAATCGCCAAAAAACATTGACTTTTTTTGTATGCTATGCCATACTGTGCGGGTCGGGTATTCCCGTGGATTGAAAGAGTAAAAAGGAGAAGCTGCGCAAGGCCTGGCAGGGGAACATCCCCTGCCGCGCCCTGCGCAGCTCCATTTGTCAGATATTGTAAATCTGAGAAATAGTCGGGGGTGTGGATGGTGTCATACATACCGCCTTGCGTTTACGATGCCTCCCGCGTCCCTCAAAGCACGATGCTGCCGGTTTCCTTGCCGTCCAGCGCAAAGTTCAGCAGCGTCCCCTTGCAGACGGCGGCGAAATACTGCGTCGCCTCAAGCTGTGCAGGGTAGTTCTTCTCAATGAGTTCCAGCGTCTCCCTCAGCTGCAGCATGGCTGCGAATTTATGCTTGCACGGCTCGCTGCAGAAGCAGTCGCAAACCAGATTTCTGATCTCGCCGTTAGCATAGTCGCACGCCAGCTCGTAAGGCCGCGATCCCTCCACAATGGCCCGCACATGGGTATTGTCCAGAGAAATGTACCGTATCCGATTGTCCGTGTAGTAATCGTGGCCGCGATCGGCAGTTGCCCTGCTGATGCTCATGGCGCTCAGATCATGCAGCAGGAAGCCGCAATCATCATTGCCGGAAACAAATATCTCATCCTCCGTGGCGGGTGACTTAAACCAGGTGATGACCTTTTCGTAAGGAAGAGTGCTGCGGTCGAACGTGACGAAGTGCGACCCGGCGAAGAAGAACTCGCCCTGTACATTTGTGTCGGCCACGCTGATGACCCGCTTGTAGTCAGATAGCTTGATCTTGAAATTGTACGCGACATCCACCACGCGGCCACGCAGGCCCTCCAGCTTGCCCTCCACAAAAACGATATCTCCGCATTTCAGGTCAAAGGCGTCATTGTAGTAAGACAGATTCATATTCCGCGCCGGAAAATGGACGCGAACGACCGATTTTCTCGGCGTAACTGCGGGGCAAATGGAGTGCGCCTCCCCAGGTGCCTTGCGATGCTCTTCTGCGGAACCATTAAAACCGATCTTGAACATGTTGCTTCCTCCCTTTCCGATCTGTATCGTTCTTTACAATACCCATTCTACAGAAAGAGGTGTCCCATAAACTGGACAGTGCCCTGTGCCGCCCCCTGCCGAGTAGACAAAACTTAGGGCACTATCTGTGAGGAGTGCCAAATCGAACTTCCGTAGGGGACCATTTTTGTAGCAAGCGGTATGTGTTCATGGTTATAAAAGTATATACTCGCCCACCAGTTCGGCAGCAGCTTGAATTGTCCGCGGTTTCGCTCGGTAAATGTGCAGGCGCACGGCAGGGCGATGGAGAAGCAGCCTTCCACAGCCTTACCCGGTGAGCTGCCTGTGTAAGGCCGCGGGTGCCGCCGATACCATCGGCAGTGTCATCAGTTAGACCATGTAGCCCGCAAAAAACAGCCGGAGAGGGACGGATGATGCCATCCGCCCCTCTCCGGTGCTTTCCTGACCTCTCGGCTTTTGGGTCACGGAAAAAGACATAATAAACTGTGTCACTCCTCCACTGCCACATATCGCTGCTTGGGACTGCGGGGTTTATCGGGCAGCGTCATCCGAATCGCTCCGCACTCTACGAGAGGATCAAGGTAACGCCGCAGGGCATACTGCCCTGACGCAATATTTAGATATGCAATGATCTCGCTGCGGCTTCGAGGTGTACGGCAGAATTTCAGCAGACCTTTTTCGTCTTGCACGTTAGCTTGTTTTACATCCTCGTCGCCGACACTTCCCGCTGCACCATGCTCACCATTGTACAGCGTCACGACAAATTCGCTGCGCCGATCCGCGAATACCGGCTCTGGCAGGTTGCGGTTTTTCATGGCAAACCGAATCGTAGGAATCCCGGAATAGCGATTCTCAGTTTCCCCCAGGGTCTCCATTACGGTAACAAGAACCGGGTTTCGGGTATCCGGCTGGGCATTGCCCAACTGGTCGAGAGTCAATCTACCATAAAGCCCACCCGGATTTGTGATCTCGATCCGATTGGAATACATGACCAACTGGATCGGCATTCCCTCGGTATGCAGACTATAATCCCGGTGTACCAACGCATTGAGTATCGCCTCGCGGACAGCGTCCATAGGGTACTGCGGAATATCAATTCTCTCGCCTGTTTCTTTGTCGATCCTTGTGGCCGTCCGCATATTGGCTCGAACAAAGGTCAACGCACCCTCCAGCATATCCGGAAGCGTACCTTCGATCCGCTTTGTGTCGCTGAATCGGTTGCCCTCTGCGTCAAGAACGCCCATTTGCTCTGCGGGTACACAGGTGGCAATGATGCTCAGTTGCGGATAAAACGCCTGCGGGTAGAGTCCGAACAGCAGCAATGCCGCCATGGTGATTTTCCCATCCCGCGTGATGCCGGTCAGTTCATACTGCTGTGCCTCCGACATACCCGCCAAATTCGGACGCGCACATGTTTTTCTCTCCAAATACGTTTTTACCTTAGACATATCCAGCGATTGGAAGGACACCCTCTCCACTGGACGAATATCGTCTTGATATTTCTTTCGGAACGCCTCGTAGATGTATACTTCGTACTCCGTCATGGGCTTGTCTCCGTCACCTACGCGGATATAGGACCCGTGCAGCCGTCCCTTGGCTGTTTTGAAGCAAGGGCGTTCCGCAATATCAACGGGTGGGATCTCCGCAGAGACAAATGTAAGCCCATCTTCATCCACCTCGGTAAATTGCGGTCGAACGATCGGCGTCATTTGTTCGCAGTATTCCATTACCTTGCGCTCCAAGTCCTGTGCGTCGTAGACGCCCACCTTTGCGAAGCCGTTCTTTTCCTCCAAGCCGAACACAAAGATTCCCCCGCTATTTTGATTGGAAAACGCAGAGATCGTATCATATAACCTTTCAGGACAGCCCTGCCGTGCCGCCTTTACTTCTATGGTTTGTCCTTCACAGCCACGAACCCGAATGCTTTCAATCAGATCGTGAAGCTCCTTTTCTACCATACAAATCACTCCTTTGCACCCATTCTAACATATAGAACGCAAGAAGTGAAGAAAATTCGCAAGACATTTCTTGACTTTTTTCGAGCTTTTCTTATGTTATTAAAAATAACGTAAGATGTTCTTGCGTTATTTCTTGGGTTATTGGCTTGCATCTTGCGACAAGTACCGAAAACTACTACGCTGGTCATGGTATGCGTAATTTGACCCCGCTGTAACCAAAGAATAGGCGTGGCAGCCGTGCGCTCACAGCTTCTTCAGCCACGCCAGAAACTCCGCCGTGATCTCCTCCTCTACATCCTCATCCTGCTGCTTGCTGGCCGTATCGTCGTCTTTCCACAGCAGCAGCACCTGCCGCACCGCCTGCTTATCACGCCGGAACGTGCGGGCGTCCAGCCCCTCATACGCCGCGTGGTAGTCGGGGTAGTGCAAATCATAATACCGGTAGTCCTCGATGGCGTTGTCAAATGCCGACAGTTCTCCATCGGGCGCAAGCACCGACGCCGCCATGCACACCAGCCGCGCCAAACGCCGCAGGTGGTCATCCTCCCAATCAAATCGTATCTCCGGCGCGAAGTCCTCTACCGGTGGGTCGGAGATGAACCGGCGGTTATGCCTGCAGTCCCGGTCATCTCCTCGCAGCTTCATGCGCGGTATAGCGCCGATCTTCTCCAGCTCCTTGGCGTAGCGCCGGTAGGAGGCGGTTGAATGCTGACCATACCAGGCATACGCGCCCAGCTCCACCTCACCGCAGTGGGTCAGCCAAAAACAGAAAAACAGCAGCTCTGCCGTCAGCTTATCCGAATGCTGGCGGTTTTTTCGACGCGGAATGTCCATGAAACCTCCTCCTCTCAAAAATATCTTACAGAAAAATTTTCGTAAGTCAAGATTTCGGACAGCAGTATGCAACGATTTCAAAAACACGCGTGCTATGATGCAGTCCCGCGAGATGCTTGAGATGCCCTCTCATCCATCTCGTCACCCCGTTGTATGATATGATATACAAAAGCGTCGGGAGAAACTCTGACGCGATTGGTGAAATGCTGAGAGTTCAAAGAAAGAGAGGTTATGAAAATGGATATCCAGAGGGCGGCAGAACTGCTGGCAGCGCGCAGCACGAAAGATTTCGGTAATGCACTGAAAGATCGTGGCGATCCGTTCAAGGATTTTTATAAATCCTTACCCATCTGCATTTTGGATGCCGTGTTTTCCATCGGCGTTCGGTACACCTCGGTCGTAAACGTGGTTAACAGCTATATGGCGACATTTGATCTCACCATATCCAGAACGCAGACGGACGAGACGGAGCATACGATCCGTGATTTCCTCACGAATGTCGCGAAGTATGATACGGTTGAGGACTTTTCAAAGAACGTGCTCCACAATATGCAGCGGACTTCCAGCCGCAACGGGATTTTGAAGGCGGAAGCGTGCCGGGAGGTCGCGCTGGTCTGCCAGAAGCACGGCATCAATAAGTCGCTCAGCCAGTATGTGCGGGACGCCGCCATGGGCAAGGACGTGACGGTCATCGACGGCATGGATGACCTCATCCGCGAGCTGCGCCGGCAGGGCAATAACCTGAATCAACTGGTCGTCATGGCGCGGCAGGGTCACGTCGAGCTGGCCAACATGGAGCCGTTCATGGAGGTGTATGAAAACACATGGCAAACGTTAAATTCATTGCTGTCTCGCGTGGGCTGAGGGGCATTGTTGACTACGTCACCAACCGGGAAAAGACGGTGGAGCAGCTTATCAGCGGCGTCAACTGTGTAGCGCGGACGGCGGTGCCGGAATTCGAGGCAGTGAAAAAGCAGTTCCGCAAAACGGAGGGCCGTGGTTACTACCACATCGTGCAGGCGTTCGCGCCGGATGATCCGCTGGACTTCGCAACGGCGCACGAGCTGGGCGTGAAGCTGGCAGAGCATTTCGCGGGCTACCAGTGCATCGTGGTCACCCATATGAACACCGCCCACATCCATAACCACATCATCATGAACTCCGTCAATTTCGAGACGGGCATGAAATTCCATCAGTCCGCGCGGGAGATGCAGCAGGTCAAGGACTACTGCAACCAACTCTGTCGGGAGTACGGTTTGTCCGTCACGGAGTCCAAGGCCGACCCGTTCCGCATCCCGACGTGGAAGAGGCGGCTGACGGATCATATCAAAGAGGCTATGGAGCAGAGCCGCACGCAGCAGGAGTTCATTGCGTATATGAATGCCTATGGCTACGATGTGAAATGGGAGCCGCATCAGAAATACATCACCTACACCACGCCGGAGAACATCCGCTGCCGGGACAGCAAGCTGTTCGACCAGACGCTGAAGCGCGAGAATATGGAGCTGTACTTCCGGCTGGGCGGTGCGGATTATCTGCAAGCCTGCCGGGAAATTGCCTATGACCATCGTGAGCCGACACCCACACTGGAGGATGCCGTCTGCGGCATGGCGGGTACAGTGGCCGCCATCTGCGCCCTCTGCGAGGACGAGGACAGCGAGGTCAGCGACCTTGCCCGTGAGCTGTATTACAGCAGCCTCTTGCTGCAGGAGCTGGTGGAGTGGTATCAGTCCCGCCGTCAGGAACAGGAAAATTACGAGGAAGAATATGGGCAGTATCACGGTTTCGACATGACCATGATGTAAGGAGGATCGAATGAACGAGTGTACCTATAAGAATTACGACGAGCTGCCCCTGATGCTGAATGTCGTGCAGGTGGCGGCGGTGCTGGGCATCTCCCGTGCCGGCGCGTATGAATTGGTTCGCAGCGAGGGTTTCCCGGCGCTGAAGATCGGCAGCCGCATCGTGGTGCCGAAGGACAAGCTGCGGGAGTGGATCGACGCCAACACAGCGCAGAAATGACCACGCTGTAATCAAAGAATACCCCCGCTGCGGAATTGATAACTTTCTCTTAACTCTGCCCATCTCCGATAGATATTAAGGTCGGCTTGTGGTATGTGTGTTGACTACCAAAGAAAAGGAGTTGATACCATGCCGAAGAAACGAGCAAATGGAGAAGGGAGTCTGCGCAAGCGGAAAGACGGCCGCTGGGAGGGGCGCTACACCGCGGGCAATGATCCTACCACTGGCAAGCCCATCCACAAAAGCGTCCTCGCTAAAACCCAATCCGAAGCCAAGGAAAAGCTCAAGCAGGCCATCGCGGAGGCTGAAAAGCTGGACATGAGCCGTGCAAAATCCTACACGCTGGGCGCTTGGATCAAGCTGTGGTACGAGGTCTACGCCGAGCCACGCCTGCGGGAGAAAACCAAGCACTATTACCTCAACTACATCGACAACCACATCATTCCCGAGCTGGGCAACACGCCGCTGGAAAAACTGACCACCATCCAGATCCAGAAGTTCTACAACGACCTGCAAAAATCCGGCCGCATCCAGCGATATACCCACATCAAACTGAAAGACAAGGGTCTCAGCACCCGCGTGGTACGGGGCATCCACACGCTGCTGAACAACTGTCTGGAGCAGGCGGTAGCGGAGCGGCTGCTCCTCACCAACCCTGCCAAGGGCTGCCGCCTGCCGAAGCTGGAAAAGCGCGAGATAAAGATACTGCCGGAGGACAAGATCGGCCCGTATCTGGCTGAAGCAGAACGGCGCGGGCTGCTGGCGGCATTCTATCTGGAGCTGACCACCGGCCTGCGCCGGGGCGAGCTCCTCGCCCTGCTGTGGACGGACTTGGATGTGGAGAACATGACCATCTCCGTCAGCAAGCAGGTGAACCGTATCAACGGTGAACTGGTGGTCAGCCAACCCAAGACGCCTAACTCCGTTCGCAAGCTGGCCATCCCGCAGCGGGCGGTGGAGCTGCTGGTGGAGGAACACGCAAAGCACCCACACAGTCCCTACCTGTTCGTGTCGCCCAAGACCGGCACCATGTTCGACCCGGATTCCTTCCGGCACACCCATGAGAAAATTCTGAAGGCCATCGGCGCGGAGCACATCAGATTTCACGACCTCAGACACACCTTCGCCACGCTGTCCCTCAAGTACGGCGTGGATGTCAAGACACTGTCCGGCGCGCTGGGACACTATGACGCGGGCTTTACCCTCAGCACCTACACCCACGCCACGGAGGGGATGAAGCGCTCCGCTGCCGACACCATCGGCAGCGTCATCAGCCAGACCATGTAGCCCACAAAAAACAGCCGGAGAGGGACGGATGATGCCATCCGCCCCTCTCCGGTGCTTTCCTGACCTTTCGGCTTTTGGGTCACGGTTTGGGTCAAGCGAAAAACGCCAAAATGCAGCGTCACTATTTGGGAGCATAAACAGAAAAAGTTCCCGATTTCCTGCGAAACCGAGAACTTTTTGGTGGAGACTGCTGGACTCGAACCAGTGACCTCCTGCGTGTGAAGCAGGCG
>ERZ779896.1612-NODE-1612-length-18234-cov-18.538313_pt1 | contig 18234 bp, 22 predicted proteins | sample MGYA00511067_ERZ779896 | MGnify/ENA primary metagenome ERZ779896 (study PRJEB29588, sample SAMEA2161597) | human gut metagenome | biome: human gut; feature: human-associated habitat; material: faeces | place: Denmark | collected 2008/2010 ... | reverse complement strand
AAAGTAGTGTCAAAGACTAGAAGTCCTATTTATCGTACTTTAACCTTGCAGTCCTATTTATCGTACTGCCACCCAGGTTCTCCATTTAGCATTATACACTATGTAATAATCATTCCTAATTTTACAAAAAGTACAATCTGTATTATTGACTTTATACAGACTGTAAAGTATAATATAATCATAGGGAACGAAGAGCACGAATGATGCTCCTAAGCCGTGGTCAGGCGCGTGAAGCGTTACGGATAGGCTTGCGTGACTGCTAGCTCATTTCTCTTCGCCACCCTTAACATGGTAGAACTCTTTAAGAGTAACGGAAAACTGGTCATTGGACGTTAATGGGGTTGTGCCCATTTCTACCACCACGGTTCAAACTATGAGCTTCATCCGGTGTAAAAGCCATAGAGCCGCGCTAACACGCCTGTTAGCTTGATGGTTTTTATAGGTTTGTCATTTCTCCTACTTCCACCATCCAAAAGGACAAATGGTCGCGTCCTCGGCTTAATATTAAATATGAAAGGAGTGTATTACAATGTCAATGTGGTGGGATTTAAAGAACACATTATCTTATAATGCGCTCTTTAATTTTGTAGTTGGTTCTCGTGGTTGTGGTAAAACTTATGGCTTTAAGAAATGGGCTGCTGAAGATTTTATCAAAAACGGGAATCAATTTATTTATATTCGCCGCTATAAAACTGAAATGAACAAGAAAGCTAAAGAAAATTTCTGGGCTGCTGTTGCTCATGAATTTCCTGACCATGAGTTAAAGGGAACGCCTGAAGGTGCTTACTATATAGACGGTAAGCTTGCTGGCCAAACTCGTTACATTTCAAGTGCAAAATCTGAAGAACTCCCACTAGTTAATAAAATCTGTTTTGATGAATTCATCTCTATGGACGAAACCCATCATGGTTATCTTAAAGACGAAGTGACATTTTTCTGCGAATTATATGAAACTATTGCTCGTATGCGCAGAGTGGTGGTATTCTTCTTTGGCAACGCTGTTACATGGGCAAATCCATATTTCACAGAATTCGACATTAAAAAACCAATTAACAAAAAGCAAATTGCTACAACTAGAGAGGGCTTAGTCTTAATTCAAATTGTTAACAATGAAGAGTACATTGAAGCAAAAGAGAAAACTGACTTTGGCCGTTTGATGAAAGGCAGCAAGTTTGGTAAATATGCTGTTCACAACGAATTTTATCTTGATAGTGTAGTTGGCATTGCTAAGAAAACTCCTGAAGCTAAATATCAGTTTGGTTTTAAGATTCATGATGATTATTTAGGATTATGGGTAGACTTCTCTTCCGGTAAATGTTATCTTTCTAGAAAATACAGTCCAGGTAGTGGCGTGATTTATGCGTTGACAAATGATGACCATGATTATAACACCATTTTGATTGCACGCACTCCACGCCCTAACTGGTTATTATATATAATTAAACAATATCGGTTGGGGGGATTGTATTGTGAAGATGAAATAATTAGGAGATACCTGATGGACATTTTAAAGATTGTAGGTGTATAATGTTAGGAGTTGAGTTTATGCCCTTTATCATTGTTCTTGGGTTTATTGCATTTGACATTCTAACAGGGCTGATTAAAGCAAAGCACGATGGTTCTTATAATTCCAGTATCATGCGTGAGGGCGGTTATCACAAGTCCATGGAGATTCTTGCAGTGGTAGGCTCTTATGGCATTGAATACGCAATGCAGTATATTGAGCTTGGTATCCCTATTCCACTTGTAGGTTCCGTGGTTACTTATATTTGCATTATGGAGTTTATCAGCATTATGGAGAATATGTGTGCTGTAAATCCTGAACTTTCTGCTCTGTTTAAGCCTTATCTTGAAAAACTTAAAGGAGATGATGGAAATGAGGAAAGCAAACGGTGATGTCCTTTTCTGTTGGCCTTTAGAGAAGCACATTATCACAGCTGGCTGGACTTATAATGATGGTTCTTCCCACCATGCTATTGACCTGCGTGCAGCTCCCTGCACACCTGTTTATGCAGCTGAGGATGGTGTAGTAAATCAGGTACAGAGCTGGGATGGTAGAACCAAATCTGGGATGCAGTCTTATGGCAACATGGTTAGAATTAGGCATAACAATTATAATGGTTCTAAGCTGGAAACACGCTATGCGCACCTTAAAGAGTGTCTCGTCAAAAACGGTCAACACGTTTACGAGGGTCAGCTTATTGGGTATTCTGGCGCAACTGGTAATTGCTATGGCGCACACCTTCATTTTGAAGTAATTTATCATGATTGTCGTGTTAATCCTCTGAACTGGTTAGATAGCAATTTTTCTTGTGCAACACAGACAGTAATTAAACATCTTGGTAATTATACTTCGGTTCCCAGAGAATCTACTAAAGGCGATTTTATTAAGATTCATGCAACTGGCGTTGATATGCAAGCTATTATCGCTCTATGTGAGAATCTTAAACTTACTTATGAACGGAGTAATAAATAATGAAAACACGTGATGAAATTTCTGCAATGCTTGGTGGCTTTGTCGATGCCAAACCTGATGAACAGGGAACTCTGATTGCTGGTGTTCTTGACGAATTTGACGAGTGTCGTAATGAAGCAGAACAGTTTACCAGTGGTTGTCCAGATGGTGCATCTAACTGGCATGAAGCTTATGACAATCTTCGCAAAGATTATGTTAAAGCATTTCTGAATGATGACAATAAGCCTAATGACGAATATCAGAAACCTAATGGTAATACAATTACAATTGATGAAGCTGCACAGGCTTTTGTCAAGAAAATGTTTGGTAGAAAGTAAGGTGTGATTTTTGTAGGCGTAGCACAAGAACCTGATAGAAAATATTATATTTATGTTCGGGATAATTTAAATGCTATTGGCAAATACTTAATTGGTTATTATATTCTCAAAGACATTTAAGGAGTTGATGATTTTATGGCCTTTTCCTTCAAAAACAATAATATGAGCACCCTCTCTAACATTCTGGTTATCCACGCCGCCCTAGATAAAGGTGAAACTGCTGATACTACCGCACTAGATAAAGGCGAAACTGCTGATACTACTGCTGATATTGCTACTGATACTACTGCTGATACTACTGCTGATACTACTGCATTTACCATTCCCAGTGTAGTAATGGCTCGTGTTATGAAAACTAGTTACGGTAAATTTGTAGTTACTAATTCTATCCCCTGCTTGCGTGTAGTGCTTGAAAATGGCACCATTTCTAGTGCTAAAGTCACTTCTGATGGTGTTGTAACTTTGACCTCTCCTGCTAGAGGAAAACTTATTATTGACGGCACTCTGGATATTGAGTGCAACTATTAAGAAAGGTAGGTAATTAAACTATGGCTTCTGCTGCTGTTGGTATTATTAACGCTGTATTTGGTAGTGATGCTACTTTTGGTGGTGCTCCTAAGATTGAGAATACCACTGAATCCATTAAATCCGCATGGTCGTTTATCAATTCTTATGAACCGCGTCTGAACTATTTCTGTAATGCTCTGGTTGACCGTATTGGCCTGACCGTTATGCGTTACATTTCTTTTGAAGACCCTTGGCAGGTTTTTGATAAGGGTGTTCTGGGTACTGGCGCTACTGTTCAGGAAATTTATGTAATGATGCAGAAAGCAACCCCTTACTTCTCTGCTGACCGTGCTACTAATGACGAAGTTATGAAAGCCGAATTTGGTAGTGACCCTGCTGAGGTTTACACTGCTTACCATGCTGTTAACTCTCGTATTAAGTACAAGGTAACTGTCAACCGTGAAGCTCTGGAAACTGCTTTCATGAGTGAAGCTAATTTGTCTGCTTTTGTACAGAACGTCATCGACCAGATTTATAAGCCTGCTGAGCTGGATGCTTTCATCATGAAGAAGTATCTGCTGTATCAGCTGGTAAAAAATAATAAGCTTAAGAAAGTAACTGTTTCTGCTGTTACTGATGAAGCTTCTGGCAAGACCCTGGTTAAGAAGTTCCGCCAGATTTATGGCAAGATGAAGTTCATTTCTAAGGAATATAATGCTGCTGGTATTCCTATGAATACTCCGGCTGAACGTCTGTACACTATTGTTCCTGTTGATATTTCTGCTTCTATTGATGTTGATGTTCTGGCAAGTGCATTTAACATGGATAAAGCAGATTTTATGGGGCATCGTCTTGAAGTTGACAGCTTTGCTCTTAATAAGTATGAAGTTGAACGCTTGGAACATCTGCTCACTGGTAATGACCCCTCTGGCAATGGTTCTGTAACTATCGCAACTGGTGGCGATAATACCTATACTCATGTTACTCCTAACGATGACGATATGACCGCTATTCAGGCGCTTATGGTTGACCGTGACTTCTTCCAGATTTACACTAAGCTGAACACCATGCGTGAAACTGACCTTGGCTCTACTCTGGATTGGAACTACTTCCATCATATCTGGCGTATCTATTCTGCATCTCCGTTTGCAAACGCTGTGCAGTTTACTACTAAGGCTTGATAATTGACATTTTTCTTAAGCATGTAGGCTTATCCTCCTAAAACGTGGGGCGCGCATACGATATCACGCGTTGCTTATATGGCAGTTTACAAACAATGTATCACTGACCAAAGCACAATTAGAGTTTCAGCAGCTTATCCGCATTATTCTGATGGTTCAGTTCATGGTGGTATTGACACGGTGCACACAAATCATCAATCTTATGCACCAATGGCAGGTACGGTTGAAACAGCCCATACTTGGCAAGGTGGCACGACTGGTAATGATTCTTGGGGTAACTACATTGTAGTTAAAATGAGCGATAATAGCTATTGGCTTGCAGCTCATTTTGTTAGTCAGATTCATAGTGTTGGTGAAACAATTACTCGTGGTCAATATATTGGTGAGCAAGGACGAACAGGTAATGTTACTGGTATTCATACGCATTGGGAATACTGGATAGGCGGTTATGGCACAGCTTACAGAACTGACCCATCTGCTATTCTTGGTATTCCTAATGAAGTAGGTACATGGGATGTTGAATGGGATGCTACAAATCCACCAACACCACCTGAACCACCTACACCACCCGGCCCAAGTCCTACTCCTACAGTTAAACGTAAACTTCCAATTTGGATGATGTGTAAACCACCCTACAGATTTTGAAAGGAGCTGAAAACGCAAATTGCCAAATATGCAACTTTATATCTGTAAGGGTATCCCTACAGATAAAACCTATAATCATGTGCTTAGGTTTCAGTCTGATTCTTCCCGTTTTGCTTATTTCACTTCTAAATCCGTTCTTCATCTTACCAATTATACTTATCAGCGGTTAGAGCATTATCTCTCTGTTGGTGTTAATGCTGAAATGATTGAACCATGTAATTATATCGTATTCCAGAACGCTGACTTTTCAGATAAATGGTATTATGCCTTTATTGATAAAGTAGAATATGTTGCAAACGAAACCAGCAGAATTTATTTCACGGTTGACGTTATGCAAACTTGGTTTAATCAAGTAATATTACAGCCTTGTTTTATTGAGCGTTCTCATACAAACACTGACGAAATTGGCGATAATATCATCAATGATGAACTAGATACAGGCCCATATATTGACGATATTCAACAGTACATTGACTTTGATAAGCGTATCTGCATTGTTACAACCTTTGATAAGCCTGAAAAAGACTCTCCCCCTGCATCTGGTTCTTTACGATTTGGAATTTATTCTGGCTGCAAAGAAAACTTTTTTACTACAGCTGAATCTGCTAATGATTTTATTGCTAAGGCTGTAGAAGCAGGGCAAGCTCCTGACGGTATTTTGGGAATTTATATGGTTCCTCTTACCTTTGATACTGGTAAGTATGATAAGACTTTTGTAGTTCCTAATAATGTAGCTGGTTATGTTCCTAAGAATAATAAGCTTTTCACATATCCTTATTTTTATCTCCGTTATTATTCTACACAAGGCGATAACCACGTTTTTCGTTTTGAACTTGGAGATAGAAAGAAAAGTCTGCATATTGGATATAATGTAATGTCAAATGCTGGGCAGACTACAGCAATATTTGCAGCAGAGGATTATAAAGGTTCTACTGGTTATAATCAGGAAGATGTGTTTGCAATTAGCAATTGGCCTACTTGTGCTTATAACACTGATATTTATAAGGTATATGTAGCACAGAATTCTAGTTCCATGGCCGTTGAAAATGCAGGTTTGGTAGCTGGTACAATGTTTGCTGGTATTAACCTGCTGACTGCCCCAGCAAAGGATGTTCAGGCTATGAGTGGTAAACATCCTTCTCTTTTCCCTGATAATACTTATGGAGCTATTGAAGGCTTAGCAAATCAAATGCTTAATATTGCTGGCACGCTTGCAAAACGTGATGACATGGACAGATTGCCGCCACAAAGCCACGGTTCTGTAAGTCCTTATTTCCGTTTTACTGATGCTGGTATTTTACCGACAAGGGATGCAAGTGCTCCATATGCTATGGCTAGTTATCATCATGTTACTAAAGAATTTGCAAAAGTTATTGATGACTACTGGACTATGTTTGGCTATCCCATTCACCAAGTTCAGGTTCCTAACATTGACTCTCGAATAAATTGGAATTATGTTAAAACGCAAAACTGTTGTTGCTTAGGTGATGTTCCTGCGGATGTTTCTACAATGATTAACGACATCTTTAATCGTGGTGTTACATTCTGGCATAATCCCAGTCTTGTTGGAAATTATGAAGCAGACAATTCTATTTATAAACGTATTCCAGAAGTAGGTGAGTAAATGAGTAAACGTTCACAAAAACCACAGCCGCCTTGGGTTGATTCATATGACTTAACGGTTGCAACTTATGCTAACTGGTTTAATCGTCTGTATGATGTAGCACTTGCAAGATTCAAATGGGAAGGGCTTGAAGATTCTCCTTTTTTGGATGAACGATTCATTGAACAGTTCTTGTTCTGGCAACCCTTAATGGCTGGTTATCATGACCCTGTTATGGGTAACTTGATTCTCCCAGCTATGCCTAGTGATAACTTTGACATTATTGGCGACCCTAAATATCTTCGTGCTTATGGCTACAATTCTAATTATCAGAAAACTGGACTTAATAAACAAAACTGTGCTTACCTTTGGTGTAATATGCGCCGCTCTCCTGATGCAATTGTCATTAAACAGTTTGCACAACGTCTTACCAATATAGACAGAACGATTGACTTAAACCTTGCTGCACAGAAAACTCCTAGAATTGCTTATGCAAATGAGAATACAAAACTTTCTGTACAGAACTTGGTGTATCAGCAAGATAAATATGACCCTTGGCTGTATCTTAAAGGCAATCCCTCTACTGATGATATTAAGAACATGATTGGTGTTCTTGATTTAGGTGTTCAGTACATTGGCTTGCAGTTAGAGCAGCAGAAAAAAGAAACTCTTGCTGAAGCTCTTACCTATTTAGGTATTGAGAGTAACTACAATATGAAAGCAGAGCGGCAGTTTACTACTGAAGTTCAGATGACCTTAGGTCAGGTAGAAGCAGACCGCCTTTCTCCATTGTATTCTCGCCAGAAATTCTGTAAGGATTATAATAGGCTCTTTAATACTAATATCTCCGTATCTATGCGTTCCCAGCTTGAATTAACCAAGATTATGGAAGGACGCGAAGATGAAGAAAATTTAAGCGATACTAATATTGAGGATGGTGATAAGGACAATGAGTAAATATACAACTCAAGTACGCTTTATCTGTGAATCAAAAGCAGGTATTGTTGAACCTTACACCAATATTTCTTATTTGGAAATTATTGAGCGTGCTCGTCCTAAAATCTTCAATTTTAGTTATCCTATCTGGAATGAAAACAAGCGTAAAGAGCTTGAAACCAATATTCTTAAGCATTTCTATACAAATGAAATTGGTTCTGAAACCTTCGGCCTTTGGCAGCTGCGTCTGGATGACTGGATGAACAGCCACATGCCTTATTACAATCCTCTCTTTGAAGCACTTGATAAACAGTATGAAATGTTCTTAACTGATGACTTTTCAATTACCAGTGATGAAAATACTGAACATCATGATGTGAATACAGAGGATAGAACCAAGAATAGTAAGGTTAATATTGGTGGCACAAATAATTCCAATTATACTTCCAATTCTAATAGCAACGGAGAGAATACCAATACCCACACTGATACTCCACAGGGTAGTCTTGATAATTTTCTTGCTGGTAAGTATATGTCGGATGCTGACCATAGTAATGCAAATTCTGTCAATAATTTTAGCTCTAATGCTAGCTCTAACAGTAATAGCAATACCACTCAGGATGATAAAAACAACACAAAAGAAAATCGTGATGGCAATGAGCACCGGATTCTTGACCATGTAGAAAAAGGTTATCGTGGTCGTTCTCTCGTATCTATTATGAACGATTATATGAAAGAAAACACAAATATCTATAATTGTTTATATAGAGATATGGAAGTTCTGTTTATGCGTTTATGGTAAAGAGGTGATTAGGTTTGAAGTACAATCCTTTGGATAAACTTTTCCGTTCTGTAATTCCTGTTGCCTATGATGATAGCATTAGTTACTATGAAATGGTATCTAAGGTTATTGAGGTAATGCAGCAGTACATTGAAACCAGCTCCATTAGTTATGCAGACCCTATTCAGTGGGATATTACCAAACAGTATCCTCGTAACACAGTTGTTGTTACTGTCAATGGTGATGGATATTTAAGCACTCAGCCTGTGCCTATTGGCATTGATATTGACAATGAAGATTATTGGACTAAGATTGGTAACTTCTCTGAACTTTGGGGGAATGTTAAGCTTGCTATCACTCCCATTGATGAAGGTCTGAAAACTACTGCAAGTGGTAATCGCAATATTAACGACCTTGTTTGGCTTAATAATGATTTATGTGTAATTCTTAAGCCTATGGATGCAGGTACAAGGTACATTAGGGGCACCAACTGTGTTAAGACAAGTATTGCTGAACGTTTGCACCATATTCTGTCATTAAAAGTTGCTAAATATAATGAAGATGACACCTCTATCTCTTTTGGCTTCTTTAATCCTAATAATGGTACAATCGTTACTGGTGGTGACCTGCATATCTATGATGCCCCTCTTGAAACTATCAAAATTGTTGGCAAATAAGGATAGGTGATATTATGTCAAGTAATTATGTATCTAAGTTCAACCTTAACAACCAAGAAGTAATTGTTAAAGACAGTGAAGCTCGTACTACTGCTAATACAGCAAGCACTAATGCTACTAATGCTCTTAACAAAGTTACTGAACTGGAAAAGCTCTCTCGTGTTGAAGTTACCTATACGCAAGATACTGAAACGATTAGTATTGCTGCTGGCAATCATAATGTTGGATAATGGGGGTAAATAATATATGTCTAGTAATTTTGTAACACAAATCAATGTTGATGGTACTATCTGTGAAATTAAAGACTCTGTAGCACGTACTGATGCAGCTAGTGCTAAATCGACAGCTAACACTGCTAATTCTACTGCTAATGATGCTAAGTCTACTGCTGATACTGCATCTAGTAATGCTACTAATGCTTTGAATAAAGCTAATAGCGCTATCACTACTGCTAATACTGCTAAGTCTACTGCTGATACTGCTGCACAAGATGCAAGTAATGCTAAAAAAACTGCTAATACTGCATCTACTAATGCAAATAATGCACTTAATAAAGCTACTGCACTTGAGAAACTCCCTCGTGTTACTGTTACTTATAGTCCTACCGATACCACTATTAAAGTTGTTACCACTAATACTCATACGACTGCTTGATAGAAAGGGTGACTTAAATTGGCAAATCCCACTGTTGACAAATTTAAGATTGATAATTCCGTTTATGATGTACAAGATACCCAAGCTCGTACTGATATTGCTAAGAAGATTGATATTAACACTACTGGCGATTTAAATCAGACAGTTAGTGGTAACATGAATCAGACTGTTAATGGTGATGTGAAGGTATCCGCAAATAAAGTAGAAATTTTCTCTAAAGCTGGAAAAGCGTTTACTGCTCATTCGGGTGTTACTTCGGTCGGTAACACTACAGCCCCCACATATATTTATGGTAACCTAACGCTGGCATCAGCCCGTGAAACAAACATTGATGATAATTATGCTTATGTTTCTATGGGAACCGCTACAGGCCCTAATACAAAATTTTTAACAAGCCGCAATGGTAAGATTCCTAGTTTTGTTGAGCCATCTCCTGTTAGCATTGAAAAATATCAGAAGTTGAAAAAAGATGGTACTGATGATATTACTGCTACCATTAACACTCACACTAAGAATGAACCTCTGTTTATTCCTGCTGGTACTTATAAAGTAAGTGCGCCTTTGAATCTGAAACATAGCCTGTATGGTGCTGGTTCTTCTCGTGACCCTGCACGCGGCACAAGCGATACTATCTTGCAGTATACTGCTAATCCTAATTCTTTTAGTGTTAGTGGAGTTATTACTGTAGCTGGTAATGACGTAACTGGTAACATTGTTATTGCTAATCTTGACATTACTTGTAATGGTATGATTGGTGGCATTGTATTTACTACAAGTAAGTACACTGATAATAGCATTTATAATGTAAGTATCAATAAAGTTAAGTCCTATGGTGTTTACTTGCAGCCCAACAATGGCACTCTGAACCGTTACTGCTACATGGATAATGTAATGGTGTGGGGATTTAGTGATAATACTCCGGTGGAACGCTGGACTGGTTCGGTTGCATTTTTCTGGGGTAGCGCAGCTCCTGACTGCGAATGTAATAACCTTGTTAATATGGTATGTCAACTTGGTTTTGACTGCCATACTGATGTATACGGATGCAACTGGACTAGCTATCATGGTATTCCCTCTGGTGGTACAGGTGGTACTGATGCTAATACTTGGTGGAATAACACAATCGCTTGCAAAGTTACTAACAATGATATTCATGTTACTAACTTTTATGCAGATACTTGCCGATATGGTTTTGTATTTGACGGGCCAGGTAAGGCAGCAGCTTATATTAACAATATGATTTATACCTGCGATGATGGAACTGCTACCACTGAAACTGGCTATGCTGGTATTGCTTTGATTGGTAGTAGTCCTAATCCTCAGTTCGTTGTTAATGGTGGTATTATTAACCGCTCCGCTAAAGTTAGCACAACTATTCAGTCAACTGGTACTTATCCTGTTACCAATGTTGTATGTAAGCTTGATGATGTTTACATTTATACTAAGCGTGAATATATCTTTGGTAGCGGTGCTGTGGAACGCAGTCAGTTTATTTGTGCAGCTGGCGAACACCGTTGCATTGATTTAGCTATCACTAATCAGGTGCAATACACAGTCGCTGGGCATTCAGTTAGTGGAGACCCGTACAAGTATAAAGCATTCGCATATATCCCAGTTGATACTAATACCTCACAGGGTTGTATCCACCTCACTGACGGAACCAACGTTGATTATAAAATCTATATTACAAAAAGCGAAACAGATACATCTCTTAATATTACTGCATTTGACAACCGTAAACTTAGTCAATCGATTTTTAGCGCGTCTGCTGGTACAAGCAAGACAGTTACTTGGGATATTATTGATAGCGAAGATAAGCTATATTATGCTCAGGATTCTACAACTGTTATCCTATACTGCAAGGGCCATGCTTCAACTGAATTCACTGTTAGTTTGTCCGGATTCCAGTCTGGTATTTCTCCTGTAATTCTTGACCGTATTAGAAATGAAGATGGCACTCCTATGGATTATCCTCGCTGGGATGACCACAATGGTATGACTGCTATTAAGGTTCTTCGTCCTAATATTAGGTAAATAATAAAACACCCCTAGGTGGTTATCCACTTAGGGGTGCTTTTCTATTTAGAATGGCAAATCATCTTCATCTTCATCTTCCTGCAAGGCATCAAAAGCGTTAAGAATAGAATCGCTCAAAACTTTACGAAATTCCTTAGTGATGGGGTAGCAAATATCATGCCATTCATCTTTCTTATTCTTTGCACTAGGCATTGCTACAAACAGACCCTTGCTTCCGTCCATAATCTTAATACCAGAGATGCAAAATACATTTGCAAGTGTAACAGAAACCATAGCGCAGCAATTAGACTTCTTGTTATTGATAGGGAAGATACGAATATCAGTAATTACGGAAGAAGCGGACTTAGCAGAATTGGTGGCCTTAGCGGATACTTTCTTGTTAGTGTACATAGTTAGTTCTCCTTTGTAAGATAATGATAAGTAAGAAATTTATATTGAGGACAGTTTTTATACTGGCCGCAACAATCGCTTTTAAGATTGTACTCTTGGCGCGACACTCTCATACCCTCACAGCAAATGTAATTTGTTGTATGAGATGTATAATAAGGACATGTAGCTCTTCTACTGATTCTGTAAGAATCTTTTTCTTTCAATTAAATCATCTCCTATCACTCCATTCCCACTGGAATACACTTGCAGGATTACCATCAATTAACATAGCATATTCTTTATCGGATTGTGCTTTATGATAAGTTCCGTAAAGTTCCTTACCATTTTCATCGTGGTTTATACTAACAACTTCGGGCAAATAATCTATATACGATTCTCCACGCAATGAATAACAGAATGAATAATACATTCTATTAACAGGACTATTTGTTGAGCGCAATGTATAACCACAAGGCTCTAGTACAGTTACAGAATATTCATCTAAGTGGTCTGTTTCTCCGTTGTCATCCGTAAAATCTCCTATGATATGTGTTCCTGGGGTTTTACGAATGAGCTTCTTATTTATGGATTCATCATAACTTATATTAGGGCGAAAATATTCTTGTACTAGGTACTCAAAATCTTCATCATTTACTATTTGTGTAAACAATTCAGAAAGCTGTTTCTTGCTTGCACCTGCTACAGTAGCCTTAACTTTTAAGTGCTTATCTGCATCTAAGTATGTTGCACAATAGCATTTACTTCCCCATGTTACAAAATCCTCATAGTGACCATCAAAGTCCATAATACCAAAATTGTAACAATCTTTATTCTCACTGTTGTTAAGAATATTCTCATTGAATCTATCAATGGCTTTTTGAACATTCTCATTGTAGCCAACAAAATAACCGCTGTCTGTATCGTGATAGAGAGGTTCAATGCCTTGGCTTAATACTAGATAAAGCATAAAGCAAATAAGGTGCAGTCTACTATAAGCAACTGTATATAAACCATCTGTGAAGATATTTAGGGAATTTCTTGATTTAAGAAACTTAACCCCAGTTGGAATCCACTCAAATTTATCACCTTCCCCCTGCACACCAACTTCCTGCCGTAATGGCTTCATTGCTGAACATCCATACTGACCATTCAATCCACCTTTACTTGCCATTAAGGCGAAGTGAACTAAATCTTTGTTGTGGGTATTCATAATTTCTTGTGCAACAGAATCATCATAAAGCTTCAATCCCTCAAATGTAAAATCGTTTAGCGTCTCTACATGGTCAGCAACTTTATGCTCAAGTTTTTTGAATCCTGTTTTCTGGCGTGCATAATATTTAACTGTATTCCTTAAAGGCTTGTTAATAAACTTGTGAGCTGTTGCATAATAAAGTTCATCACATTCTGAACTACTATAATCATAAAGCATTTGAATTAACATAAAGTCAATATCGCAGCCATGAAATGTAAGTTCATCTGCTTTGACTACTTTACCATTGTCGAAGTTACCATTTTTAATATTGCTGCATTTGGATGTGCTGATATAGCTGTAAATACAGTTACCAAAATCCTTAGCGTTAATATTATAAAAGGTAACATTGGCCATAAAGTTATATTTTATTGGCCTTTCAAACAAGATTGATTCACGGTATGCTGCTTGTAGGACTGAATAGAATTTAACATCTTTACATCCATATAACTCAATCCGCTGGTCGGGATAATCGAAGAACCCTGAGTTAGCGCCGCTTTCGCAGCCAGATAAGAACTCATAGTTTGCAGACTGGAAATTTTGGTAACATTCATTAGGATTAACCTCCTTTCTCCATTTATAAGGGAATTTCCTACCATACATTGCTGATGGGTGCATAGAACTTGCATCAAAGCACCAAACATACTTAAATATTTTACCTACAGCATAAGGATTAGCATGAGTATAACCACCTGCAAGACAGTTTTGAAAGAACTCCATAAATGGTTCATTATTCTTGAGTTCTACTGCTGCTGTGAATTGTGCGGTATGGACTTCTTTATCTGTAGCAATATTTCTGTTAAGCCTTGTTTCACGCTTAATCATTGATGTGTTAGATACTCCAATATCTGATACATTATCAACTTTAGTGAAGTTTGCCATATAGCGACATAGTGCATACAAAACTAGCTTGCAGTCACGTTCATTGTAAATGTATTCAGAATCAGGTAAATCTGACCACCAATAATATTTTTGGTCATAACCGCCTTTGACTTCTTTTAGTTTAGGAACTCCAAGCTCTGTACCTATAAGCTCAAGACTTTTACAGGAAAGAATCTTGAAGCTGTCATAAAATTCAAGATGGTCAAAAGCTGCTACTAATGGCTGGTGCGGAGCAACTGCAATGAAACGTTTAGGATTAAAGTTCTTAATACAGAAATTTATGTTACGCATCATTGCTTCAAATTCATAGCTCAAGTTATGCACAAAAATTTTGACGTATTCATCATTATTCTTAGCATCCTCATTGATTCTCTCAAATTCGGAAGAAATTGAATCATAAGTTCTAAAGAAATTATAATCCATTTCATTCTCAAAGTCACTAAATGGTGCATGAGGTATAGGACGATAAGCAAATGAAGCTAGGCCGTGAAGATAAGTGCTTTGCAGATGCTCTTTAAGTTCATCCTCACCATACATTAAGGATGATGTTTCAATATCATAGCAATATATGATAGTTGAATACTTATGTTCATTACGCTTTCTCACATATAGCACCACCTTCTTTCATTCGTGAATATTACCACAAATTATACTTGGATGCAAGCTCTGTGAATTCTTCATAAGCTTTTTTATGCCGCTTTATAAAGTTTTCATTACCCTGTGTAATAGACCTAAGTTTATCACTTGCATCAACAAGCACTTTACCAATTTGGTCAGAATTTCTTAGCAGATTGTCATATTCTGAATATGCTCTATCCATATCTGCCAAAGTATCAAGTCCTAACTTTTGACCCAATGCGCATAATTTTTTCAAATCGTCTGGGGGAATATTCCTGCTATATGTGCCCATAAGATTGTTAAGAATACCTGAAATTGCACCCCATTTCTTTTTGTCAAAGTAGGTGTCTGGATTTCTAAGAATCTTATATGCAGCATCGCTATAATTAAAAACATCCTCAAGACGATTAGCTACTCTCAATGACCTGTAACTATCTGTAACAGATTTATTTAATGATTTAATATGCTCTGAATATTTAGATAGATACTCTTGCATTAGCTTTTGTGACGTTTTATCATCAACATTATTAGCTGCATCAATAAGGTCATTATACAGTTTTTCAGCTTCATCAAGAGCAGTTTTAGCAGTAAATTTCAGAGCATTGGCAATTTCAGGAGATTGTCTACCTCTAAGACTTTCTTTTAAGTCACCTGTTACAGTGATACCCGCTTTTCTGGATTTACGTCTTGTTGCGCCTATCTTTTTCAGTAACCTAGTTGCTTCGGCTTGACGCTTAAACTCTTTGTTCTTTGCCATAAAGTTACTCCTGATTCCGTAAAGCTAACTCTTTTCTAATGTCATTATCATAACGGTCAAGCAAATAACACAACTCTCTAAGCTGACAATCTTGGCAATCCTTATCCATAAAGTGTGTAAGCCATGATGGGCAGGATTTAATATACCAGTTATCACATAGTTTATTAAGCAGAGTAAGGGTTTCTGTATCTAGGTCTTTAATTGTCATAATAAACACCTTCCACGTTTTCCGGCCAAACAGAATCTAGGCAATCGCCTACAAAATATTGGTTAAATGTACAGTTAGAACTTGGTGCTACAGAATAATAAACTACTCTACCATCATGCTCTATAATGTCAATAACCTTACCAATTTTAGCAATTGTAATTGCTCTTTTCTCTTGTCCATCTCCATAGAAATAACCATATTCTCTTACATTGTATTTAATGATTGAGCCTATGGGAATGGGATGAATCGAAACATCATAACGCATTGTATAAACTCCTATCTTAAACTAATCGCTTAAATAATCATTATTAACTCCTCTTAGGATGTCAATGATAGCTCCTAAAACCATAATAAATTAAGCATTGTATCACCTTCTTTCTTAAATAATGAAGAGGGAGAGGGGAGAGGGGGATTATTGGGTTTAAGAAATTGAACCCCGGTTTATTTTTTAGGCTTCTTACAACACCCCCGGTGGGCGGCGCGGCAGGGTTGGTGCTAAGGTTAATGCCCATGCTCACCATTTTCTTAACGGATGGACGTTTTAGTGCTTTAAAGTGGTAAAGTGTGTTAAGGATTTGACAATCGCTTTAGAACTCTAAATTACTAAAGTGTGTTAAGGATTTGACAATCGCTTTAGAACTCTAAATTACTAAAGTGTGTTAAGAATTTCACATGTTAGCAGTTAGGCTTAACTATTTCTAGTTATTTATACTTAATAGTAAAGAGTTCTAATTAAAAATTTGTATAAAAATGCGCTGCTTTTAACAGCGGCGCATATTTTATTTGGGGTCAATGCTGATTCAATGCGGTTGCAATAACGCTTGCAAAATCGTCATCTAGATTTTTGCGGGCGGCGCGCTTGCCGGTTTTAGAGCCGTTGTACAATCTAACAACTTTGGGATAATTCCACCCGGTATTGTATTTGCATCGAATCCAATTTCTAAACTTGGCAACATGTTGCGCGGTTGTAGTACTATAATGTCCAAATACCCACAAAATGCCGATAGAGTATTGAAAAGCAGCTACAATTGTAGAATAGCTTTCTAAAATAACAAAATCGGAAAAGTCGGGTTTAATAATCCATGCCTTGCAATAATACAAGCGATTTTTAGAGCCGCCAACATGCAAACTAGACTGATATTCAACGGCCTTTACAATGTCTGAACGTGTGCGATAAATCATTGCGCAAACACCGCCTTTACAAAATCGTCAATACTTTCATTGACGTTATTCAAGTCGTGTAAAATGGTTGACTTGTAAATGCTGGAAAAGCCGGAAGCGATAAAACCACTATCGCAAGCGCGGAATGTGTCAATGTTACAATAGGCTGTATCCACAAGTCCGCAATTGTCAAATAATTCACGCTTGATTGTAAATCCGTTGTCAATGCCGGATTTTTTCGGCTTGATTGTAATAAGTTGCATTTTCATTTTTGTACCCTCTTTTAATTTATTTTTGGCTTTATGCCATATGGGGCCGGGCTTTACGGTAAACCCGGTGGAACGATTAAATTTTACTGTTGATTCAATGGGCGGACACTCAATACCTGACTCAATGGGCGGTCAATAGGAACGGCAACGGCGTTAAAGACGTCCCTAGGAATTCCCATGGTGTTTTCCTCTTTGGGCTGAACGTCCAACACCTGCCATTTGGTGCACGGCTCTGCATTGTGCAATGCCTTTTCTACCTTTTCAGCATCCAAAACGCCGTCAAACTGTTTTACCATTTCACCGGATTCCACTGAAAAATCATCATTGAAACGCGCATACTTTACACGGGCAACGGTACCAGCCTTAACAGTTCGGCTCACACAAGCGGTGCTTTTGGGCTTATCGTTGATGGGGCGGGTAATGGTAATAATTTCATTCTCTCCGTCAATGGTTTTTTCGATTTTCCAATTAGTCATAGCAAAATACCTCTCTTTTATGTTTTTTGTTTTTAGAAAACGGCTTATTTTTCCGGTTTTCTATTATAATAATACCATACTATATAAATAATACCATGTAAAAATGCTGCCTATATATGGATAAATGTATACTGTTAAATTTATAACAATTGCTTTAGTGCTTTGAAGCGATGAAGTGTGAAATATTTGACAATTGATTTAGTGCTCTAAAGTGGCAAAGTGTATGCTAATCATGCAACGCCCGTCACTACACATATAAGCGCTTTAATGCTTTTAAGTAGTAAAGTGTGTTAATAATTTAACAATCGCTTTAGTGATTTAAAGTAGTGTAGTGTGTTAATAATTTAACAATCGCTTTAGTGATTTAAAGTAGTGTAGTGTGTTAATAATTTAACAATCGCTTTAGTGATTTAAAGTAGTGTAGTGTGTTA
>ERZ779896.1606-NODE-1606-length-18263-cov-3.316784_pt1 | contig 18263 bp, 14 predicted proteins | sample MGYA00511067_ERZ779896 | MGnify/ENA primary metagenome ERZ779896 (study PRJEB29588, sample SAMEA2161597) | human gut metagenome | biome: human gut; feature: human-associated habitat; material: faeces | place: Denmark | collected 2008/2010 ... | reverse complement strand
CCGCCACGGCGGCAGGCGTCTTGGCCAGCCCCTTGCGCACGGCATCCAGCAGCCGGTTCATGTTGATGGGTTTCGTGACGAAATCGACAGCACCCTGCTGCATAGCCAGAACGGCGCTTTCCGGGCTGCTGTCATGCGACAGCCTTATCCACGGCGTGGAGGTTCTCAGCGGGGAATCGGGCTGTCCGCACAGCAACAGGTCGAAATGCCGGTTCGCATAGACGGTCATGCCGGAAATCGTGTCTTCGGCGACTTCCACCGCATGGCCCTCATACTCCAAACGCTCTTTCAGAGTATTGCGCATGCTGCGCGAAGGATCTATTACCAGTATATTGGCCATAGTCGGAGGTTAAAATGTTACAGCAAAATTTGATTTCCCCAAAAAATCGCATTAACTTTGTACAAAGTTAAGTAATTAGTTTTTCTTGTCAAAAGACATGCTGTTATTTTTCTCCTACCTATCAGCATTTTGACCTCCTGATTTCACATATTTTACCGGACGGATGTCCTACCGAGGAACGGAGCCGGTCATTATCGTGAACAGGTGGTTGCCGTCTTGCGGCAGCGACTAATGATTCATTTTATGGAAAAAAACTATAACATCTACAGGAAAAACCTGCAGCTGCCGGAGTACGGCCGGCACATACACCAGATGGTGGACAACCTGATGGCCATCGAAGACCGCGATGAACGCAACCGCAAGGCACGGGTAGTGATAAACGTGATGGGTAACCTCAACCCCCTCCTGCGGGACACCCCGGAGTTCACCCACAAACTCTGGGACCACATGTTCATCATGTCCGATTTCAAGCTCGACGTGGATTCTCCCTATCCCATTCCCACCTCGATGACGCTGACACCCGTACCGCGCCGCATGGACTATCCCGACGAAAAGGTGGGGCTGAAACATTACGGCAAATATGTCAAGAAGGTCATCCGTTCGCTCGAAGGGGTACGGGACCAGGAGGCCGTACAAGAGGTGTTGGGCGACATTGCCCGCTACATGCGCACCAAAAGTTACGAATACAATCAGGAGCACCCCAACAACGAGGCCATCATCAAGGAGATAAAGCGAATGTCGGACTACCGCATCAGCGTGGACGAGGATGCCCTGAGTCTGATAAAGAGCGAATACAAGCAGGCGCCGGTACGCAGCAAGAAACCGCTCTACGCCAACAAGAAGAACGGCAAGAACAACAAGGGCCCCCAGCGGCACAACTATTCCAAATAAGACGCACAGGGCTGCGGCTGCGGAAACCGGCACGTAATATCGCGCCGTTTTTCGCGTTTTCCTATCAATCGGGTTATCTTTGTACCCCAAACCGACACGTATGAAACACTCTCTTCTTGTACCCGCCCTGGCGGTATGCGCCGCAGCAGCGCTCGCCGTCTCCTGCGACAGCAACAGGGCGAAAGTGTCCGGGCGCATCGCCGGCCCCGAGCGGTGCATGGTGGTGCTCGAACAGATAACGGCCACGGGCGCCGTATCGGTGGATTCGACGGCCACGAACCGCAGGGGCAACTTCCGGTTCAACATCGAACTGCCTCCGAGCGGAACGACATTCTACAATCTCCGAATAGGCGAAGACAGAATACCCCTGTTCGTATCGCCAGGCGAGAAGGTCACCATCTCGTCGATGTACGGCAACCCGGGCGACTACATCATACGAGGGTCGCGCGAATCCATCCTCGTCAAGGAGCTCAATGACATGATGAATGCCGGGGCCGGAAGGCTCGATTCGCTCTCCCGGCTCATCTCCACGACCGACCGCAACGCCGCACGCCGGACAGAGTACATCAAGGAGTACGGCAGGGAGTACAGCCGTCTGAAACGCGAACAGATAAAATTCATCGTAACCAACAGCCGGTCGCTTGCGGCGCTTTACGCCCTTTACCAGCGACTGCCCGACGACAAGACGCTCTTCAACGGCAATTCCGACATCATCTACTACCGGCTCGTAGCCGATTCCGTCTCCAAATACTATCCCGATTCGCCGTACGTGGCCGCGCTCCGGTCGCAGGTCGACATGGCCGACGCCAACGAGGAGCTCGCACGCATGGTCAGCGAAAGCATCTGCAATCCGGCTCCCTATCCCGACATCGCCCTGCCGGACATGTACGGCGACGTCCGCCGGCTCTCGTCCATCGGGAACAAGGTCATTCTACTCGACTTCTGGTCGGCCGCAGCACCGGAGGCGGCGATGTACAACGCCGAACTCAAGGAGATTTACAGCCGATTCGCCGGGGAGGGCTTCGAGATATACCAAGTGGGAATAGATACCGACAAACAGGTGTGGATAAACGCCGTACAGGAACAGAGGCTGCCCTGGATTTCGGTATGCGACTTCAAGGGGCCGGCAGGTATCGCCCCGCGCGTGTACAACATCGACAAGGTTCCCGCCAATTACCTCATCGACGGCAACGGCGAAATCGTGGGGCGCGACATCCCGACCGACAAACTCGCCCGCGAGGTGGACAATCTCGTAAGGAGACTGAAATAAAAGGGAGCCATGTACTACTTCGCATCGGACATGCATCTCGGACTGCTACCGGCGCAGGAGTCGCGGGAACGCGAAAAACTGCTCATCGGATGGCTGCGGAGGGTTGCCGCCGATGCCGAAGCCATCTTCCTCGTAGGAGATTTGTTCGATTTCTGGTACGAATACCGGCGCGTCGTCCCGAAAGGTTTCACCCGGCTGCTCGGCACCCTGTCGGAGCTGACCGACCGGGGGGTGGAAATCCACTTCTTCACCGGCAACCACGACATGTGGGCCTACGGCTATCTCCAAACGGAGTGCGGAGTCCATGTCCACGACAAACCCCTCGAAACCCTGCTCTACGGCAAACGATTCTTCATCACCCACGGCGACGACATCACCGCCCGCGAACACGGATTCCCGACGCGGCTCATGAACCGGACTTTCCGGTCGCCCGCCGTCCGGTGGCTCTTTTCCCATCTGCTGCATCCCGACACCGCACTGCGCTTCGGATACGGATGGCCTTCGCACAGCCGCAAATCGAAGGCCGTCACGCACCGCTTCCTTGCCGAAGAGGAACCGATGGTGCGTTTCGCCCGCCGCTACTGTGCCCATGAACCGGTCGATTACTTCGTATTCGGCCACAACCACTGTGCCGAAATCTATCCGCTGGGCAACGGCTCCACCGCCGTATTCCTCGGCGAATGGATAGAACATCCCACCTATGCGGTACTCGACTCCACAGGCAGAGTCAGCCTCAAGCGATATCCCGACAGCGGAGAGACACAACAGGCCCGGAACACCCCGCAGTAGCAAGGAGATATCATCCACCCTCTGCAAAGACCGCACACGGCCGGACGGGGAGACAGTGCCTCCGGCGACGGTACGGAAAGAAGGCCCAATCCGACATACTACAAACCGAGTACACGATATGGCAAGCCCCGGCAAAACTGCGGGTAGCGCCGGATACGGAAAAACGTCCCCGGCAGCGATGCGCAAAGAAAACGGCCCGGCAGCCGCCACAGATACGAAAGCCGAAAAGGGAAGGATTGAAATCCTTCCCTTTTCGGCTTTCGTATCGTACCCTTTCCCAATACGGCCTCGACCGACGGGACAGGATACCGGTATCTCACTGGGCTCCCTTGCCCTGGATATAGGCGTCGATAGCCGCGGCCGCCTTGCGTCCCGCTCCCATGGCAAGAATAACCGTAGCCGCGCCCGTCACGGCATCGCCGCCGGCAAACACGCCCTCACGGGTAGTAGCCCCTTCGTCGTTCGCAATCAAACCGCCCCAACGCGTCGTCTGAAGCCCCTCCGTCGTGGAGGCGATGAGAGGATTCGGTGAGGTACCCAGCGACATGATGACGGTATCGCACGGAATTTCGAACTCGGAACCCGGAACCGCTTTCGGGGAACGGCGCCCCGACTCATCGGGTTCGCCGAGCTCCATCCGGATGCAGCGCACGCCCCGCACCCAACCCTCCTCGTTGCCGAGAATCTCGAGCGGATTGGCGAGCATCACGAACTGTACCCCCTCCTCTTTGGCATGGTGTACCTCTTCCAGACGGGCAGGAAGCTCCGCTTCGGAACGGCGATAGACGATATAGGCATCGGCCCCCAACCGTTTGGCGGTACGCACGGCATCCATGGCGACGTTGCCACCCCCTACGACCACCGTCCGTTCGCCCACATAGACGGGCGTGTCGGACTCCTCCAGATAGGCTTTCATCAGGTTGTTGCGCGTCAGGAACTCGTTGGCCGAGAGTACGCCGTTCAGGTTCTCGCCCGGAATCCCCATGAACTTGGGCAGACCGGCTCCGGAACCGATGAATACCGCCTCGAACCCTTCGTCGCGCATCAGGCCGTCGATGGTCACGGTACGTCCGACGATGGTATCGGTCTCGAACCGGACTCCCAGTGCCTTCACCTTCTCTATCTCGCGGGCCACCACCTTGTCTTTCGGAAGGCGGAATTCGGGAATGCCGTATTGCAGCACCCCGCCGAGCTTGTGCAGCGCCTCGAACACCGTCACCTCATACCCCATCTTGGCCAGGTCGGCAGCACATGCCAATCCCGAAGGACCGCTGCCGATTACGGCGACCTTGTGCCCGTTGGAGGCGACCGCCGCCCGCTGGCTGCTGCCGTGTTCCAATTCCCAATCTCCCACGAAACGCTCCAGTTTGCCGATAGCCACCGGCTCCCCTTTAATGCCGAGCACGCACGCTCCTTCGCACTGTGCCTCCTGCGGACAGACACGGCCGCACACCGAGGGCAGCGAAGAGTCCTCGGCAATGACCGCTGCGGCACCGGCCAGGTCACCGGCCAGCACCTTGGTAATGAAATTCGGTATTTTGATGGAAACCGGACAATGCGCCATGCACTGGGGCTTCTTGCAGTTCAAGCAACGCGAAGCCTCAAGCTGCGCTTCGTTCAGGTCGTATCCGTAACAAACTTCGTCGAAGTTCGTCGCCCTTACTCGGGGATTCTGTTCCCGCACCGGGACGCGGGGAATCTTGTTAGCCATACTCTTTTTTTAGATATATTTATGCGGGCCGTACCCGCGTTATCCCTTCTTCACTCCATCCGGCAGAAAACCGCCGTACATTTTCGGTTTCCGTCATCCCCGGCCGATACGGCAACGGTGGTCGGCGACCGATTCCTTAGACTTGTACATCCGCTGACGACGCATCGCCTCGTCGAAATCTATCAGCGACGCATCGAACTCCGGACCGTCCACGCAGGCGAACTTCATCTTGCCGCCGATGCTCACCCGGCAGGCTCCGCACATGCCCGTTCCGTCTATCATCAGCGTATTGAGGCTTGCGATGGTCCTGATGCCGTATTCACGCGCCGCAAGGGCCACGAACTTCATCATTATCATCGGTCCGATGGTGACAATCTCGTCGTAGCGTTTGCCGCGGTTGTCGATGAGGTCTTTCATCAGCGCCGTGACATTGCCGTGGAAACCCGCGCTTCCGTCGTCGGTGGACAGATAGAGGTTACCGGCCACTTTGCGCAGCTCATCGGTGATAATCAACATCTCCCGGTTACGGGCTCCCACGATGACATCCGCCTCGACGCCGTGTTCATGCAGCCATTTCACCTGCGGATAAACCGGCGCCGCACCCACGCCTCCGGCGATAAAAAGGAACTTCCTGGCACGCAGAGCCTCCGGAGTTTCGTGTATGAACTCCGACGGCTGACCGAGCGGGCCGGCGAAATCGGCCAAAGCGCCGCCCTCTTCGAGGGCCACTATCTTACGGGTGGAAGCACCGACAGCCTGTATCACGATGCTGATTGTCCCCTGCTCCCTGTCGTAATCGGCAACCGTCAGCGGTATCCGCTCCCCGTCGTCGGTACCGCGGACTATCACGAACTGACCGGGCTGGGCCGCCTTGGCTACGCGCGGCGCTTCGACATTCATCAGCCAGATATCCGGCGCAAGCAGCCTTTTTTCTACTATCCTGAACATAATTACGTATTTGGTTATACTTCCATTGCAACAATTCTCCGGAGCCGGAAGCCGTTGTATCAATAGACATCGGCCCCCAGCCGCACCTCACGGAAAGGACGCACCGGGTCGTTCACTACGAACGAGACCCCGCCCGACTCTGTACCGTAAGCCTCCTCGCTTATCTTCAACGTCACCGGCACGGCCAGCGACGTTCCGGGACGCACGACCGTCCCCGGGGTCAGCGGACACTCCGTACCGCGCCGGAGTGACACGCTCCGTACAATCAGGTCGCTTTGCCCGCTGTTCGAGATATTCACCTCAAGCGTCAGCTCGCTTCCCGGCCGGACATCCCCGAAATTCCGGTACATCGGCGACACCTCGCAACGGGCAGCCCGGGAGATATCCGTAGCGCTGAAATCATCCACCGCGATGGCATTGGCCGTAAAGGGCAGGCCCGCCTCCTCGCCGTCCACCGAGAAATAGACCCGCTCGGCCAGCAGACCGTACACCGGGTCCCCTTCGGTAAAATCGTAGGTAAAGGTCACCAAGCCTCTCTCTCCCGGTGCGAGCCGCTCCGGAGCGGCTATCGTCAGCCGGCCGCTCCCGTAACCGGCCCTCACAGACAACACGGTTTCGGTCTCCCCCGTATTGACGACACCGACGGCAACGGACTCGACACTGCTGTTCTCCACATATCCGAACGCCACATGCATGGCCTCGGCCCGTACTCCGCCCGCCAACGCGAACGGATACTCCTCCTCCACACTGCGCGGACGCCCTATCACCGTCCCCTTCACCGTAAGCAGATTTCGGTTGCCGTTGCTGTAGACGGTCACGCTCTTCGAGAATTTACCCGAATAATTCGCCGGGTCGAACACCACCTCCACGGAACCGCGCCCGCCCGGCTTCACCGGTTCGCGGCTGTAATCGACTGCGGTACAACCGCAGTCCACCTTGATGCGCGTAATGACCGCCGCACCCGTACCCGTGTTGGTGAAGGAGAAGAGATGGCTGACCGGGCCGTCCACTTCACGCAGCGTACCGAAATCCCATTCGTATTCATCGAAAACGAGCGCGGAGATGCTGTTCTGCGCCCACCCGGCCACACAAACCAACAGCGCTGCGGTCAGCAGCACCGCCCTTTTCGCTATTCCGTACACTTTCATAACAATAAAACCCTGCAAATCTATAAAATATTCATGTAACGAGGAACGCCGTATTCATAATAACAGGTATATCGGAGTACCGGCCCGTCAAAAACAATTCGGAGAAACCCTGCACCGTCTCCGTACCGGCCCACCGACACCTCCCGTACGGTTCGTCCCCGCAAGAGACAAACGGACATCCGAGAAATTGTCATGCAGTTTTCCGAAAAAATTTTGCACAAAAAAATATTTGCTATATATTTGCATCCCGAAACGGGAACCCGCCAGTCGAAGACTTACGAGAGACTTCCGTTTCAAAAACGAAATATTCCTCAATAGCTCAGTTGGTTAGAGCACCTGACTGTTAATCAGGGGGTCCCAGGTTCAAGTCCTGGTTGAGGAGCCGGTAAGAGAGACTCGCAAGAATGCGGGTCTCTCTGTTTGCATACTGTTCTTTGCGGAAGGGATTCGCAGCACCGTTCAAACGCAGCATTCACGGATACGCTTCGACGACAGCAGGTCTTCTCCCGCAACGGAGACATACAGCGCCTCCCTGCCAATACTGCCCCGGCTACCCAGCATCCACCCACAAACCATATCCGCCCCCTGCTTCGCTCTCCCTTACGCCATCTACGGTACTACGCCTGTCCGACGCTCCATCCAGACATCCTTCTTTTCCCACCACATTTTCCTCGCCGACCGCAATGCCCGTTCGGCTGTCCGACTTCCTGCTTGTACGTCTTATTTATTCATTATCAATATATTATTTACTTTTATCATTACTTTTGCTACCTTGGCCAAAATTTTCAGCGCGTACTTCCTGCCCATTCCGCACACCGTACGGCCAGCAGCACGTACTCGATAGAACACGGACAATTTACCAATTTCAAACTATGAAAAACATCTGCTACTCGGGAGCAATACTCGCTCTGACGACATTGCTTCTGACCGGGTGCGAAGCCCTCCAGAAAGAGTACATGAAAATCACACTCCGGGAACAGGACAAAGTCCTGACATTCGGCCGAGAAGCCGGCCTTGAGAAATCCGTCACGTTCTCCTCGACCACCTCGTGGACCGCAAGCGTACAGGGCGACTGGCTCGCCGTCGCTCCCGACTCCGGCAACAGCGGAAGCAACACAATCACCGTCACGACCCTCACGGCAAACGACGGCAACGATGGACGCACAACCGAAATCACACTCACCGCAGGCGGAGACCCGGCAACCATTACCGTCGTCCAGAAAGGTACCGAAAGTACCGACGACCCGGACCCGAACAACCCCGACCCGGACGAGCCCGTCGCATCGGACGAGAAGTTCATCACCAAAATACGACTGACCGGAACCGAAGACCCGAACGACGTCTCTGATTTCTACATCGCATACGACGAAAACGGGAACATCGTCGGTACCGACCGGTTCGACATCGACATGGAAGCGGGCGAATGTATCTACTATTATCACGTAAGCCATACGGTGACAGGTAGCGACGGCAACGAGATTACCGTTCTGACACGTAACGAATGGATAAGCACGGCAGAGATGCAGAGCGAGAAGTCGGAATACACTTCATCCATCCTGCTCGACGACAACGGAAATGCGGTACGACAGCCCTACGCCGTCGGAGACGAGGACTTATGGGTCGAGGCCGCATATAACGCGGACAACACGCTCAAGACCTGGATATGGGCAGACAAAGAGTATGAAAGCCAAGAGATAGCCGCACGGTGGGAAAACGGGAACATGGTATATTTCAACGAAGAAGACATAACGTATGCTCCGGAGTATGCGGTCCCCGAAACCGGATTCGACTTCGGATTCTTCCTCATTCTCGAAAATTGGATTACCCCGGCTTCCTCGTATATGGGTACACCCTCCACGAACCTTCCGGCCGGGACGACCGGCGATTCTCCGAGGACATTCCGGTACGAATTCGACGGAACGGGACGCGTGACATCCGCGTATGTGGAAGAGTGGGAGCTCCATTACGAAATCTTCTACGGAGAGCAGGAGATGCAGGAGTATCCCAAACCGGTCCTGTAAGCAGCCGTAAAGTCCGGGAAAGCACGTTGTCCCGTACCGGCACCATCCTCCCCGCAGCATGGGAAACGCGATGGGACGGTACGCAGTCGGCCGCTCCGGTACACGCATTCCGTATTGTCATCGTGAGGGCATCCAGCGCCTCGCGATGACAATATTTTTTATCTATATCCGAAAACGGCATCGTACCGGAGAAGAATCCGAACGCACCGCACGCCCCAATCGGGCATTCCGGCCTCTTTCCGATGCACAGATTTTAGTAACAGCCCCCGGCAATATCCCCAAAAGTAGGAATTGCCTACCCCACGGGGAGCCGATATTTTTGCACCGGAATTAAAAACAGGAGGATTCATGAAAAAAACAGCGACTGCCTTGTTCTCTTTGCTGCTTGCGATATCCGCCCTCAATGCGCAGGGGCAAACGAAAACATACGACATATCGGGAACAGTAGTGGATTCGCTCTCTTCCGAACCGCTGCCCGGCGTTTACGTAACGGCAGGCAGCAAGGGAGGACAGACGAACGGCGACGGACACTATGTCATCAAGAACGTTCCCGCCGGAAAGGTTACCCTCAAGACCATGTATTATTCATCCTACCCCACCGCCACGCGCGAGATAGAGCTCACGGGCGATACGACGGTCGATTTCATATTGGCCGAACAGATATTCAACATCAACGAAGTGGTGGTGACCGGCACGAGAACGGAAAAAAGACTTGCAGAGGCCCCCGTACTGACCACCGTGATAGGGGAACGGGAGATAGAGAAAGCCGGTTCGGTATCCATGCTCGAATCCCTGCAGGACAACATTCCCGGCATCGTCATATCGCCCAATGCCATGGGCAATAACATGCGCATCAAGGGGCTCAACAGCCGGTACATCCTGATGCTTGTCGACGGCGAACGCCTCGTATCGGAAGGGGCCGGAGGCAACGTAAACCTCGACCAAATCGACGTGAACAACATCGAGCGCATCGAGATGATAAACGGCGCAGCCTCGGCGCTCTACGGTTCCAACGCCGTGGGAGCGGTCATCAACGTCATCACCAAAAAGCCGGTACACAAGTTCGAAGCAGATGCCAATGCCTCCTGGGCCAACCACAACACATGGCGTACCCGTCTGAGCGCCGGCACGAACCTCAAAAAGTTCTCGGCCCGGGCAAGCGGCTTCCGCAACTCCTCGGACGGCTTCGGCGGCGACGGGGAGGGGGCGTATGCAGCGGCCTACGAAGACTATGGGGCGACGCTTAACATGGGTTACCGTCCGACGGACCGCTCGGACGTGAACGTCGTGGGCCGTTTCTTCAGCCACGAAACCTTCAATCCGACCGGCAGCATGAACGCCTCGCATGCCCTGTCGCACAACCTGTCGCTCGGCGCGAACGGCGGACTCTCTTCCGCAGACAAGCGCAACAGCATGCGGCTCAGCGTGAATTTCGACAAATACTTCGATTACGAGGTCCTCGAAAAGAAGAACGACACGAAGAACAAGGACAACACATCGAGCTACATCTCCGCACGCTTCATAGATACCTTCATTCCTACTGCAAAATGGGAACTCATCGGCGGCCTCGAATACAACCATGAGGAGAATTTCGCCACCTCCACGCTCGGCGCCACGCCGACCACCAAGACGCTCGACGACGCCAACGTGTTCGCCCAGGCCGAATACGAGATACTGAAAAATTTCGACGCCGTGGCCGCTATACCTACAACAGCCAGTTCGGCTCCGCCTTCACGCCCAAGCTGTCGCTCATGTACGAAGTGGCCGAATGGCGCTTCCGGGGCGGCGTCGGTACCGCATTCCGTGCGCCGAGCATCAAGGAACTCTATTACGACTTCGACCATCAGGGCATGTTCTGGGTCTACGGCAACCCCGACCTGAAGGCGGAAAAAGGGCTGTACTCCTCGCTGTCGGCGGAATACACCGAAGGGCTGCTCAACGTCTCGGTATCGGCCTACTACAACAACATCAACAACAAGATTACCCAGTACGACGTGATAAATGCGGCGGGCGGTAACGAGAAATACTACAAGAACGTGAGCAGCGCCACGCTCCGCGGCATCGACGTAACCTTCTCGTACCTTTTCTCCAAGCACCTTGCCGTGCGGGCCAACTACAGCTTCTGCGACGCGGTGGACAACTCCACGGGGCTCCAGCTCGAAGACAACGTGAAACACAGCGGAACCGTCTCCCTCACCTGGAACGGCCGCATCGCCCGCAGTCCCTTCTCCCTTCAGATAGCCGGCCGGATGAACTCGCCGAAACTCTACCAGCAGATAATTACGGGAAGCGACGGCAGCCAGACGGTCTCCATGGAGGAATCGGACCCGTATTCGATATGGAAAATCGTGCTGGTGAAACCCTTCCGTATCAACAAGCACACCATCGAGGTGACCTTCAAGGTGGACAACCTGTTCAACTTCCGCGAGGCCTCTTTCGTGGACCCGGGCCGCCAGTTCCTCATCGGAATACGCTACGCATTCAAATAGCCAATTCAATAATCAAAAACAGCGATAGAAGATGAAAAAAGCAGTTTATTTCATGGCAGCCACAGCAGTGCTGCTCGCACTTTCGTCCTGCTCCAAAGAGCAGGGCAACGGCGGAGGTGAAGGCGGGAATGTCCTCGAAGCATCCGTTAACGCCAGCGAAAGCGGCGTATGGCAATACTTCTCGTTCGCCGAAGGCAAGGTGGTCGGTTCGGGCAAGGAGGACGAAACCGACAACGCCGCCTGGGCCGCACGTACCGACTGGGACATTGCCATCAACCGTTACAGCATCCGCACCAACAGCGGAGAGGCCTCTTCGACCGCAGCCAAAGGAGGCGTCTACACGTTCGACAGCACCGTAACCTTCGATTCCGTCGCGGAGGTACCCGCCGGAGCCACTTTCAGCACCGACAAAGCGGTCACCTCGGAGGGGATGGGCGGTACGACCACGACGGTAAAATCGGAAGCTACCGTCATCCTGTTCAAGACCGACGCCGAAGGCAACAAGGTAATGCCGCCGGTCTACCTGCAGGCCCCGGTCTATCTGTTCCGTTCGGCCGACGGCAATCACTGTTACAAGGTGCTGTTCACCCAGTATCAGGACGAAAACAAGGAATCCGGACACGTAATATTCTCTTTTGCCGAAGTTAAATAGACGACCACTTTTTTGCACGGATTGCGGTTACCGGAGGGATGCACGCTGTCAAAACGGATACAGTATGCTCCTTTCGGTAAGCGCATTGAACACGCATTGACTGTAATATGAACAGAAAGAAACTCCTGTACATCATCGGGGGTGTCGCCGCAGCGGTCGCAATCCTCGCCATGCTCTACTGCCGGTTCGCCTCCGTGACAAGGGTAGCGACACTCAACTTTCCCGATTTCACCGTCGAGAAATTCATCCGCTCGAACGACAATCCCTTTATTAAAATCAACCCCATCGGCCTCGACGAAGCCGAAAAGATAGCGAAATACGACATCGTCTTGGTACGCATTCATGGCAGCAGTCTCAACGGCACGCACCTGCAGGCCATCCAAAAGGCGATTGCCAAAGGGGTACCCGTCTATGCCACCGAGAGCGATAACCCCGAAATCAACACCCTGTCGGGCCGGGAACTCGAATACATTGACGCCCTAATGGCCAACGGTTCGATACAGAACTACCGCAGCCTCTTCAACTACGTCCGCAAACACATCGACCGCAAAGCCCTCTTCAACGAACCTTATGCGGAGCCGGTACCGATACCGGAGGATTACTACTTCCACCTGGGCGACGACCAATTCTTCGCCACCTATGAGGAGTACCAGAAATTCTACGAGGAATCAGGACGCTACAGGGAGGGAGCACCCCGTGTGGCGCTGCTTTCGGGCAACATCAACATGCAGAACTCCAACGAGGAGCACATGGCCGCCATCATCAATTCCCTCGAAGAACGCGGGCTGAACGTCTATCCCATCAACTCGTTCGGAATGAAGAAGCTCGGCATGATACGGGCGGTGGCGCCGGATGTCATCATCAACCGTCCCCACGGCCGGCTCGTCATGGGCGGCGGCGAAAGCGGTACGCGGATGCTCCGGGAACTCAACGTGCCCATCCTCGCACCGGTCACCGTCAGCGACCTGTACGAGAACTGGCTGACCGACAGGCAGGGAATGGCATCGGGCGGCATGACCTCGATGAGCATCGTGATGCCCGAACTGGACGGTGCCGTCGCACCGTCCGCCGTGGCCGCAACGTTCGAGCGCACCGGCATGAAACTCTTCGACGCCATTCCCGTCCACACGGAAAAATTCTGCAGTCTGGTGGAGCACTATGCCCGTCTGCACGACACGCCCAACAGCGAGAAGAAGGTCGCCATCTACTACTACAAAGGAGCCGGCAAGGGTGCCGTTTCGGCGGCCGATATCGAAGGCGTGCAGTCGCTCTACAATACGCTGAAGGCGCTGCGCGATGCCGGTTACGACGTATCCGGCCTGCCCGCCGACGCTGCGGCGCTCGAACGGATGATACAGACCCAGGGCTCCGTACTCGGCCCCTATGCGCTCGGCGCATACGACGAATTCCTGAAGCACGGCAACCCCGAACTCGTCGATGTGGAGACCTTCACGGAATGGACAGAGGAAATCCTTCCCGAAAAGCTGCGCCAGGAACTGCGCGACACGTACGGCGAGGCTCCGGGCGAATACATGGGCGTCGAGAAGGAGGGCCGGAAATACATCGCGGTGGCGCGCATCGTGTTCGGCAACGTCGCCATTCTGCCGCAGCCGCTGCCGGCCGTCGGCGAGGACACGGAAAAAATCGTGCACGGCGTGGAGGGAGCTCCCGCCTATCCCTACGTAGCCTCCTATCTCTGGACGCGCAAGGGGTTCGGTGCGGACGCGCTCATCCATTTCGGGACGCACGGCAGCCTCGAATTCATTCCCGGCAAGCAGGTGGCGCTGTCGGATTACGACTGGACCGATGTACTCGTCGGCGACATGCCCCACTTCTACATCTACACCATCAATAATATCGGCGAAGGCATCATCGCCAAGCGCCGCAGCTATGCCACGCTCGTGACGCATCTTACCGCGCCGTTCATGCAGAGCGAACTGTACGACGAACTGAAAATCCTGAAAGACCGCATCCACCGCATCGAGAACATGGAGGAGAGCAGCGTCAAGCAGAACTACCGCGAGACCATCACGGAGATGGCCGCACGGCAGAACATCCTCTCCGCGCTGGACATCGACTCCACACGGACGCTGACCGATGCCGACATCGACCGCGTACACATCTACCTCGAAGAGATAGACGGCGCCAAGGTGAACGACGGCCTCTATACGCTGGGCGTTCCTTACAGCGACGAGAACCTGCGCAATACGGCCCGCCTGATGAGCATCGACCCGATACGCTACTCGCTCGCCTCGCTCGACGCGGCAAAGGGCCTCATCGACAACGACCGGCTGGACGACATCGCCTTCATCAACCACCGCTACGGAGCAGCGACCGAGAATGCAATAGCGCGTGCGCTCGCCGGGGAGAACCCCGACCGGCTGCTCCGCTCGCTGGTCGGCGCGGAGGGCATGGCCATGCTCGAAGCGGACGACGCGGCACAACGGAAGCAGCAGGAGGCGATGATGCAAATGATGCGGACGATGGCCGCCGAGCCCAAAAAGGAGCTGCCGCGCTTCCTCGACGAACAGGGGAACATCATTCCCGCCGCACCGCAGGAACAGGCTGCGGAACATGCGGCCCAGCCGGCAGCCTCCATGATGGAGATGATGGCGCAGGCCACTCCCGCAGGGGTCGATGCGGGCAGCGAAGAACGCCGTGAAGAACGCATCCTATCGGCACTAAAAACCCTTCGGGAAGCGCTTCAAGGCGTGAAAGGATATTATGCGGCACTGAAGCACAGCACAGACGCGGAACCGGCCGCACTCCTCAACGCCCTGAACGGCGGTTATGTGGAACCCTGCTCGGCGGGAGACCCCATCGTGAACCCGCAGGCCGTTCCCACCGGACGCAACTTCTACTCCATCAATCCGGAGACCACCCCCTCCGCCGAAGCGTGGAAAACGGGCAAACGGCTGGCCGAAGACCTGCTCGCCGCCGAAATGAAGGCCAACGGCAAGTATCCCGAAAAGGTCAGCTTCACGCTGTGGTCCACCGACTTCATATCGAGCGAAGGAGCGACAATCGCACAGATACTCTACCTGCTGGGCGTGGAACCGATGCGCGACGGCTTCGGCTATATCCGCTCGTTGCGGCTCATTCCCTCCGACCAGCTCGGCCGGCCCCGCATCGACGTGGTGGTACAGACCTCCGGACAGTTGCGCGACATCGCCGCGTCGCGCCTCGAACTCATCAACGACGCCATCGCCATGGCGGCCGAAGCGCACGACGAAGAGTACGGAAACTACGTGCGCAAAGGATTCGAGGATGCCGAACGCCTGCTGCTCGAAAAGGGATTCTCTCCGGCAGACGCACGCAAATATGCGGGCGAACGGATATTCGGCGGTCTGAACGGCAGCTATGGAACCGGCATCATGGGCCTCGTCGAAAAGGGCGACGCATGGGAGTCGGAAGAGGAGATAGCCCGACAGTACATCCACAACATGGGAGCCCTCTACTCCGCCAACGGTTCGGAGGCCTGGGGCGAAACCCGCGAAGGGGTGTTCGAAGCGGCGCTGCTCAACACCTCGGTGGTCGTACAGCCGCGTTCGAGCAACACGTGGGGGCCGCTCAGCCTCGACCACGTCTACGAATTCATGGGCGGCATGTCGGCGGCCGTCCGCCATGTCACGGGCAACGACCCGACGGGCTATTTCAACGACTTCCGCAATACGGGACGCCCGAAAGTGCAGGGGCTCAAGGAGGCCATCGGCGTGGAGACCAACTCCACGGTATTCAATCCGAAGTACATCCGCGAAATGATGAAAGGCGAAGCGAGCAGCATGGAGACCTTCGCCGAGACCTTCCGCAATACCTACGGCTGGAACGCCATGAAGCCTTCGGCCATCGACCAGCACATCTGGAACAAATACTATGACGTGTACGTCGAGGACGCATACGACCTCGGACTGGAAAAGACCTTCTCCGAGAAGAATCCCTACGCCCTGCAGGAGATGACTGCGGTGATGCTCGAATCGGCCCGCAAGGGAATGTGGCACGCCACGGACGTACAGCTACGCGAAGTGGCCGAGCTGCACACGCGCCTCGTCTCGGAACATGCGGCAGGATGCAGCGGATTCATCTGCGACAACGCCAAACTGCGCGACTTCATCGCATCCAAGGTGGACAAAGAGGCGGCCGAGAGCTACAACAAAAACATAGACGCCGCCCGGCAGATACAGCTCGAAGAGCAGAACGAGAACAACGTCGTCCTGCAAAAGGAGGAGCAGCAGCCCGAACGCCGCAGGGAAGCGCAGAGGGAAGAGACCGCCCCGGGACGGAACGGTACGGTGTATTGGATTGCCGGCATTCTGCTGGGGCTCGTCATCGTATGGCTGATTGTACGGCGCAAACAGGACAAATAGGCGATGGAACTCTATATTCAAATCATATTCGTCCTCGCACTGGCGAAATTCTGTCTGAAAGCGGCCATGACCGGCCGCTTCTGGACGATGGCCTGTTACGCCTTTTTCGCGGCACTCGTATCGCTGGCGCTCTATCCGACGGTCATTGAACAGCCCGCCACGGTGATAACGAATCTGCTGGCCGACCGGGAACTGGTGACGGACGGGGCGGTACTGACCACGACGGAGGCCATACTCGGCATCTTCGTCTCGGTGTTTCTGCTGAGCAACTACTTCAAACCGAAAGGGCAGCGCAGAAAATCGGTCTTCGTGCTGAAAGTGGTACCCGGCATCCTGTGGATATTCGCGGTGGCCTACTTCGAACTGCTCTTCTTCAGGCAGCGGGTAGGCGCCGATTTCGGGGCCACCGCCGCCATCTATGCGGGTATCGTTTTCGCCGTCGTCCTGCTCGCGGCAGGCTTCATCCACCTCTTCGTCCGACACGAGAGCATGAAGCTCGAACTGAAAATCATGCTCAACATGGGTATCCTCCTCATCGGCCTGCTGGTCAATGCGTCGGTAGCCGACAGTACCGTCGTCTACGCCACCGTCAGCAATGTCGAATGGGGCGCGCTCGCGGCACTAACCGCCGGTACAGCCTGCTTCTTCCTGCTGGGGCTGCTCCTTTCAAAAATAAACTTCAAAAAACTCATTAATAGACATAATTGAAAATGGAATTGATTTCTAACATGTTGTTCTGGCTATCCAACGGGATGCTGATACCTGACATCATTTTTCTGCTCTTCTTCTTCATCAAGGCACTGCTGATGATTGGCGGCTTCTACGGTACGTACATCGCCCGCACCAAAATCAACGTCAAGCTCAACCGCGAAATAGGAAAGACCGGGGTGGAGGAGTTCCTCGACACGCTGCCCGAGGGCAACGGCAAAAGCAAACTGCTGGAGTACCTCCGCAAGATAAAGGCTGCCCCGCAAGACCGGGCGCTCCGCGAAAAGCTCCTCGGCGATTACGAAATAGCCGCGGACAAGGAACTGGGACAATCGAAACTGCTGGTCAAAATCGGCCCGATGCTCGGTCTTATGGGTACGCTCATCCCGATGGGTCCGGCGCTCGTGGGACTTGCTACGGGCGACATCGGCTCGATGGCCTACAACATGCAGGTGGCCTTCGCCACCACCGTAGTAGGTATCGTCATCGGCGCAATCGGTTTCATTACGCTCCAGGTAAAGCAGCGCTGGGTGGCGGACGACATGAACATACTGGAATACGTTGTCGAATCCCTCAATGAAAAGGAATAAGATGGCACGCAGACGAAGACTCATCAAGAACGACGAGGACCACGACCCGATGGCCGTCCTCACCAACCTCTTCGATGTGGCGATGGTATTCGCCGTGGCGCTGATGGTCGCGCTGGTGACACGGTTCGACATGACCGAGATGTTCTCGCAGGAGGATTTCACGGTAGTGAAGAACCCCGGTACCGAACAGATGGAAATCATCACCAAAAAGGGAGAGAAAATAGAAAAGTACACTCCGTCGGAAGACCAGAGCGGCAAGAACTCGCGCGGCAAACGCGTGGGCACCGCCTACCAGCTCGAAAACGGGGAAATCATCTACGTCCCCGAATAGGGAAATGTGCA
>ERZ779896.1586-NODE-1586-length-18448-cov-3.503344_pt1 | contig 18448 bp, 9 predicted proteins | sample MGYA00511067_ERZ779896 | MGnify/ENA primary metagenome ERZ779896 (study PRJEB29588, sample SAMEA2161597) | human gut metagenome | biome: human gut; feature: human-associated habitat; material: faeces | place: Denmark | collected 2008/2010 ... | reverse complement strand
CCGATCTGCAATCCCGAGAAGTCGAGTCCGCCTCCCAGGTAGGCGCCCAGCGAGATAAGCCACGAACCCCAGATCGCATACTGAAGGAAGTTCATGGCGATAAGCCGAAATTTAATTCCCATAATTTTCTGATTTTGTGTAAATTTTAAGTCTCAAGCGGTTTTTTCTGCGTAGATTGAAACAAATGTATGAAATTTTTTCCGGATTTTTCTTTGCATTTGCAAAATAAAGTTCTACTTTTGCATCACCAAAATCTATTGAGCTATGGTGTAACGGTAACACAACAGATTCTGGTCCTGTTATTCCAGGTTCGAATCCTGGTAGCTCAACGAAGCCCTGCATTCCCCGAATGCGGGGCTTTTCCGTCTCTTGCCGGCGCGCTTCTCCCCGTTCCGAACGGGCCGCAGAATCCGCGGTTCCCCTCCGGACATTCCTTTCAAACGAAAAGCCACGCCGAACGGCCCTCTCCCCAAATCGAAACACGAAAAGCAGCAAAAATGTTAAAAAACGATTATTTTTTATGCATCCTATTTGCCCGATAACATTTTTTTAGTTACATTTGCTTTCGGGAATGAATCTTTTCGAAACTCATTTCCGATAAAAAAACGATCAAAATTAGAGCCGTGAATTTACTTTACCGCCGATTGTTCGATCACCACCGTCCGATTACGGCACGAGCCTGCTCGCGCCGCAGGGGACTTGTAAATTTCCCCCCCCCCTCGCCGCGCCGAATACCCGGAGTTAAGTAAACTGTCACCTCTCGCGATTAACGCGTGCATATTGCCGTATATGGCAATATGCACGCGTTTTTCATTGTGCCCGACCGACAGCCGACAACCTTTACCAAACCATAAAACGCGAAACTATGACCCTAAATCTACGAGAATCTCTGAACTTCATCCTGAAGCCGGCGCTGTTGCTGGCGGGGTGTCTCTGCATGGCGTGCAGCAGCGGAGACAAACATGTCGACGATCCCGACGGACCCGACAATCCGGGCGGCGGCGATGAATACGAGGACATACAGGTAGTGAACGGCAAAGTCCGTTTCTATCTCCGCGAGGCGGAAAATTCCGTCCGCAAGGCCATGGGAACCGGCGAACGGGCATGGAGCAAATCGCTCGTCTCGGTCAACGGAAAATCCTATGCCGTCGAAAGCGATGAAAACGGCCGCTACTACGTCGAGGCGAGCGCTTCGAGCTCCGGGACCTACAACGCCATCCTGACCAATTCAGGCTCCTCCGGCTGGTACGGCTCTTCGGCCTATGCCGACGTGAAACTGCCCTACTCGCAGTTCTGGACCGCCACGGCGGCATCGCTGCAATCATATCCCATGTACGGCTCCTACACCAAGGAGAACGGCAACAAGCTGGTGTTCGACGACGCCTTCGCCGTGCTGGACCTGGCCCTGACCGGGTCGGCCAAAATCGCCTCGGTGAAGGTCGAGAACCTCGCTGAAAGCCCCCTGGCAGGCTATGCGAATTTCCTGCCCTCGCGCGGCTACCTCTCAATCACCGGCGGTGTCGGTTTCGCCGTGCTGAACTGCACCGACAACGGCAAATGCGTCCCGCTGTCCAGCGGCACGCCGAAGCATTTCTACGTGATGCTGGCTCCGGGCGACTATCCGTCGGGCCTGAAAATCACCATTTCCGATTCGGAGCACCGCGCCATGGAGCACACGCTGACGACTGCGCAGCTGACGGCGGGGAAGGCCACGTCCGTAGCGCTGAAATACGCCCCCGACGCCGACCTGGTGTTCTACGAGAGTTTCGACAATTTCGTCTGGGGCGGCAACATCATGGGCGGCCAGGAGTCGACGGGATACGCTCCGACGGCCGAAGCCGTCACCCCCGGTACGGGAACCGGACGCGACGGCTATGCGGACTCCTTCGAGAAGGTCGCCTACAACAACCCCGGCTCGGCGTTCATCCAGTCGAACACGTGGGACGAAATCAGCGGCAAAACGGTCGGCACGTCCCACCTGATGTCCGATTCGTACGTCGCAAGCCGCAATATCGCCGACTATACCTATATGTTCCGCTGCCAGGAATACCAGGGCTATCTGGCTTGCGGCACAGGTAACACGGGGCGGGGCATTTTCCAGACCGCAGCCCTGAAATCCATCGACGGCATACGTTCCGTGAAGGTTTCGTTCGATTTCTGCTACCAGTACGGATCGACGGATCTCCTGCTGTTCCAGGTGGTGAACGGCGGCATGATCGCGTCGGCCTCCGTCGACGGCAAGAGCATCGCCCTGACGGCCGACAATTCGGGCTACACGAGCGCCTCGGGGAGATACATCGTCGAAAAGAGCCACGTAACGCTCCCGTCGAGCGAAGCGGCCGTCAAGAAGTGGCACAACGTGGAGGTCGTCGTAAACAACGCGACCGACGGCACGATGCTCTACTGGGCCGGCAACGACGTGAGCAGCGGCGTGCACGGCTTCTACGTGGACAATATCGAGGTCCGCGCGCTCGGCGAGATGGGCCGCGGCTCCGACAACCTGCGCGTGCTCTACTGGAACATCCAGAACGGCATGTGGTCCGACCAGGCGAACAATTACAACAACTTCGTCGCGTGGGTGAAGAAATACGATCCCGACATCTGCGTATGGTGCGAATCGGCCACCATCTACAAGGACAATACGAATTCGGCGCAAGCCTCCTCCGCCCGGTTCCTGCCCGACGGCTGGGCGGCACTGGCGGCCCGTTACGGCCACGCCTACACGGCCGTCGGCGGCTGGCGCGACAATTATCCGCAGACCATCACCTCGAAATATCCGATCGAGACGCTGCTCAAAATCACGGATACGGAGCAGGCGGGAAAACCCGTTTCGCACGGCGCCGCCATCCAGCAGGTCACCGTGAAGGGCCATAAAATCAATGTCGTGACGCTCCACACGTGGCCGCAGGCCTATGGATTCGGAGTCGGCTCGGCCGATCAGGCGGCGAGCGCCGCCAACAAGGAGGGCGACAAGTACCGCGAATTCGAGATCAAGTACATCTGCGCGCAGACCGTCAACAATCCCGCGTACGCCTCCTGTCAGGATTGGCTGATGATGGGCGACTTCAACTCGCGGTCGCGCGCCGACAACTGGTACTACGGCTATCCCGAGAACGACACCCGGCTGCTGGTCCACAACCACATTCTGGACCATACCGACCTCAAGGACATCATCGCCGAGCGCTACCCGGGAAGCTTCATATCGTCGACTTACGGCAACGCCCGTATCGACTACATGTATGCGTCGCCCTCGATGTACGCCCGCATAGTGAACGCACTGACCGTCATGGACAAGTGGACCACGGCGACCCAAAGCCCCTACGTGTCCAACTTCTACGACCCGTCGGACCACCGCCCGATCCTGGCGGACTTCGAGCTGAAACAGTAGACCTCCCGTCGATCAACCGACCCCAAATAAATAAAACCCAATCTTAACCTTTTTACCAATTATGAGAAAAACATTCCTGACGAAGGGTTTCGTCCGTTTTTCACGTGGATTGGCCGGAGCCGCATTCATCGTGGCGGCAATCGGCATCACGTCGTGTGAAACGCATTCGAACTCCGATCGTAACGAATCGATCAAGGTCTACGCGGACCCGATCGCAAAAGAGCCTATCGACGCCGGCATCGTCGGCGTGAAAGGCGGTCTCGCCAAACTCTACGTGGACGCCAACATCGACTTTGTCGCGACGTGGGAAGACGACGCAGCGACGCCGTGGGCCAAGGTGGTGGATTACTCTTCGACAGACCCCCAGACGGGGCTTCGCGTGATAACCCTGAAGGCCAACCGGCGCAGCACGACGTCGAGCTACTACACGCGGCGCACGGGCATGCTGATTCTGGCAGCCTCCGACGGCGAACTGAACTACAACCGGATAATCCCCATCCACCAAGGCTCCACGGCCCGCGTGAGCAACGATTTCGCGACCCTGAAGTACGGCAAGACCGACCCGCGCTTCACCGACGGCGAAACCCCGATCGACAACTGGACCACGGCCCAGAAAAACCTCGGGTTCACGTCCACGACGATCGAAGGGGAGGAGGTCGCCCACTGCTACGGCAAGAACGGCTACCTGAAACTGGGCGACGACAAGGGCCACGGAGCCGACCTGATTTCGCCCTACACCAACACGCTCCGCAGCGACTCGCTGCTGATGGTTTCGTTCCGCGCCGTGGCCTTCACCGATTACATGACCGGCGCCCGGGACGACAACAAGATCACGGTCGAGGTGCTCGGCGGGGGCGTCATCCGTGATTTCGCCCAATCCGAAAAGACCACGATCGACCTCGAAGCCGGCTATTACGACATTTCGAGCGAGGAGTTCCCCGAAGACATGTGGGAGGGTCACGATTTCCTCGTCTTCGTCGCCGGCACGAAAGCCAACCCGATTACGGCCAACACGCGGGTCCGCATCATCTGCGGCTCCCTCACGCAGAACTCCGCCGTCAACAACCGCATTTACCTCGACAATTTCTACATCCGCCGTCTGCAAGAGGTCGAAGAGGACTACTTTGCCGAAAACAACGGCAGCGGTAAGGACATCATCCTGGGAGCGCCTTTCGACGAGGAGGAACAAGAGTAAAAAAGAGGAACAAGTCGTTTCAACAAAAAAAAGCCTAAAATGAATAAAATTCTTCACTCAATAAGAGCATCCGTCCGAGTGATGTCGCTGGTGGCGGTACTGATACTGCTCGCGGCGCACACGGCGCCGGCAACGGCTCAACAAAAGGCCCAGACTGTCAGCGGAACCGTCCTCGACCCGGACGGCAACCCGCTGATCGGCGCCACGGTCGTGGTCGTCAAAGGCACGCAGGGCGCAGTCACCGATGTCAAAGGCAAATTCACCATCAAGGCCAAGCCTTCGGACAGCCTCCAGATTTCGTACCTGGGTTACAAGACCGAGACCCTGAACGTGGGTTCGCGGACGAACTTCACCGTCAGGATGGAGAAGGACTCCTCCACCGACATCGACGAAATCGTGGTCATCGGTTACGGCCAGGTCGCCAAAAAGGACCTGACCGGCTCGGTCGCGACGGTCAAGATGAACGACATCAAGGACGTACCGGTTCTTTCGGTCGACAACGCCCTTCAGGGACGTATCGCCGGAGCCGACTTCATGTCGACCACCGGTGAGCCGGGCGCCACGACCACCATCCGCATCCGCGGCACGCGCTCGATCAACGCGTCGAACGAGCCGCTGATCGTCGTCGACGGCGTGATGGACGCCATCCACGACCTGAACGACATCAACTCCGACGACATCGCGGGCATATCCGTCCTCAAGGACGCCTCCTCGACGGCGATCTACGGATCACGCGGCTCCAACGGCGTAATCATCGTAACGACCAAGGGGGGGGGTAACCAGACCAACACCAAACCTTCGATCACGCTCAAGGCCGACATCGGATTCTCGCAGCTGCCCCGCAAGCTCGACGTGATGAATGCCACGGAGTTCGCACTCTACCGCAACGACTTCGCCTACTTCAGCACCCAGAGCGGCTACGAGGACATCGGCGAGGGCACGCCCCAGTCGAAATATCCCTTCAAAGACCCCTTCTCGCTGGGCAAAGGCACCGACTGGATCGACGAAATCACCCGCACGGCACCCTACCAGAACTATTCGCTCTCGATTTCGGGCCGCTCGAAAAAGAGCAGCTACTACGCCTCGCTGGGTTACAACGATTCGCAGGGTATCATCGACAACAGCGGTCTGCAGCGCATCACGGGGCGTCTGAATCTCGACCACCAGCTGTTCAAATGGCTGAAGGTCGGCTACCGCGGCAGCTACACATGGCGCGACAACGCCCAGAACCTCGCCGAAATCGGCGGCACGGCCTACTACCGCGCAGCCATGTATCTTTCGCCCCACATCGACCCGCAGGAGAACTACAACCCGCTTTGGGGCAACGGCCAGCGGATCAATACGCCGCGTGCGACGATCGACCAGAACACCTACTCCATCGAGCGGACCTCGCTCAACCACACGGCCTATCTCGAAGTGGCGCTGGCCAAGGGCCTGAAACTGCGCAGCCAGAACTCCTACTATTCGTTCCAGCGCCACACCTACCGCTACTATCCGGGATCGCTTCCCGCCAAGAACGAGGGTGAAGGCGGTCAGGCCTACCGCGCAGAATTCCACGAATTCAGCCTTTCGAGCGAGAACACCCTCAGCTACAAGCTCGAAACCAAAAGCGGCCACAACATCGACGCGCTGGCCGGTTTCACCGCCTACCGCTACAAGAGCGACAACTTCACGCTGAGCGGACAGGGCTACATGGACGACGACGTGCTGTGGAACAACATGAACGCCGTGACCGACAAGGATACCTATTCGGCCGCCACGGGGCTGACCAAGCGAACGAAAATGTCGCTGCTGGCCCGCTTCAACTACAACTACAAACAGCGCTACTACCTCACCGTAACGGGGCGTTACGACGGTTCGTCGAACTTCGCCGCCAACAACAAGTGGGGCTTCTTCCCCTCGGTGGCCCTCAAATGGAACGCCGCCAAGGAGAATTTCCTGAAGGACGTACGCTGGATCGACGAGCTGTCGCTCCGCCTGAGCGCCGGACGCACGGGTAACGACGCCATCTCGGCCTACCGTTCGCTGGCGGCCATGTCCAGCACCACGAGCGGCTATCTGTTCGACGGCATGCAGCCGGGCGCCTACTACCGCAGCCGTCTGGCCAGCCCCAACCTGACGTGGGAGAAGACCGACCTCTACAACGCGGCGCTCGATCTGGCATTCTTCAACAACCGCCTGATGATTACGGCCGAAGGCTATATCTCCAAGACGCGCGACCTGCTGCTCACGGTGCAAACCGCTTCGGCGACGGGCTACACCAGCCGTTACGCCAACATCGGCAAAACCTCGAACAAAGGCGTCGAACTGAGCATCGAGAGCCGCAATATCGTCCGCCCTAAATTCTCGTGGACGACCAACCTCACCATCGCCCACAACAAACAGAACGTGGACGACATCGGCAGCGAGGATTTCGTCACGGCGCTCTCGTCGCCCGGCAACAACCCCTACATGATGTACGGTTACGTCAAAGGCTACCCGCTCAACGCGCTTTGGGGATTCAAGTACGGCGGCACGTGGAAGAGCGTCGAGGAGTTCGAGCGCAACAGCGTGACGAACACCTACGTTTCGGCGCTGGCGATCAACAGCGACGCCGCGTCGCGCAAGGCCTCGCTGGGCATGCCCCGCTACTACGACATCAACAACGACGGCTCGCTCAACAACGACGACCTCGTCTATCAGGGCAATGCCGACCCCGACCTGTACGGCGGTCTGCAGAACAACTTCCGCTTCGGCAGGCTCAACGTCGGCATCTACTTCACCTATTCGCTCGGCGGCAAGATCTACAACTACTCGGAGCTTTACATGGCCGGCAGTTCGATGTCGAACCAGTATCGCTACATGCTCGAAGCGTGGCATCCCGTGCGCAACCCGCAGTCGAACCTGCCGCGCGCCGGTGCGGTGGACGCGCACGTGCCGAGCGACCTGATGATCTACGACGCATCGTACATCCGCCTGAAAAACATCACGGTGGGTTACACGTTCGACCTGAGCAAGCGTTCGAAGTTCATCCGCGACATCACGCTGAACCTGAGCGCCGAAAACCTCCACATCTGGAAAAAGTACAACGGCTTCGACCCCGACGTCTCGACCGACAGCAGCGATTCGGCGCTGCGGCGCGTCGATCTGGGCGCATACCCCAAGCCGCGCACCATCGTGTTCAGCATCCAGCTGCGTTATTAACCGTAATCCGAGAACATTATGAAAACAAAATACATCTTGCTGATTCTCACGGCGTGGCTCACGGCGTCGTGCTCACTGCAGGAGGACACCGAAGGGTTCTCGACCCCCGGCGACTTCTATAAGACCAAGACCCAGTGTCAGTCGGCGGTGAACTCGTGTTATATACCCCTGAAAAATCTCTACACCTACAAAATGATGATCGCCACCGAAGGCGTCACCGACCTGATGTACATCGCATCGGGAACGCAGGACGCGCAGCTCGACATCTCGCCGTCGCAGCCCCGCTTCGGCGCCGACATGTGGACCTACGGCTACCGCGGCGTCATGTACTGCAACATGGCCGTGACGGGCATCGAGAACTCGCCGATCGACGAAAAGGACCGCAACAGCCTCGTGGCCGAAGCCAAGGTGCTGCGCGCGTTCTACTACTACCTGCTGACGAGCTTCTTCGGCGACGTGCCCTTCTACACGGACGACGTCTCCGACCACGAAGTGCTCGACCGCGTGGCCAAACTGCCGCGCATGTCGGCCGAGGCGACGCGCACCGCGCTGATCGAGGACCTCGAATCGTGTCTGGGCGCACTGCCCCTCATCCGCACGAGCGAAGCCGCGGGCAACCGCGCCGGAGCCGCCATGGGCCACATGCTCATCGCCAAACTCGCCATGTGGAACAAGGATTACGACAAGGCGCTCGAAGCCATCGCCGTGCTGGAACAGATCTACGGCGACGACCTCTCGGTCTACCCGGTTTCGGATATTCCGTTCCGGATGAAGAACACGCCCGAATCGATCTTCGAAGTGCAGCACACCTATACCGCCGGCGGACTGATCTACACCTCGAACGTCGCCAGCATCTGCATGCCCTATCCGCGCAACAGCGACAACATCTACTCGAACGTGGTGATCGAGGAGCTGGGCGACGCCGCCACGACATGGTCGCCGCTGCGCCCCAACAGCTTCTTCTACGGCAACCTCATGCCCGAAGGCGGCGAAGACCTGCGGCGCGACATGCAGATAATCACCGAGTGGAACGGCGTGAAGTTCACTTCGGGCGACGCGATCGTCACCCGGCCGTTCATGGGTCCCAAATTCTGGTGCCCCGACCTTCAGGCCGCCTACGACTCGAACAACTACAAGGTCTTCCGCTATGCCGACGCCGTGCTGATGGCCGCCGAATGCTACTGCGCCCTGCTCGACAAGGACAAGGCCATGGAGTACCTCAACAAGGTCAAACGCCGCGCGGGCATCGCCGAATACACGCGTTTCCGCACCTATCCGCTGCTGCTCAACGAGATCCAGAACGAACGCGGCCGCGAGCTGCTGGGCGAATTCCAGCGCAAGTTCGACATGGTGCGCTGGGGCATCTGGTACGAACGCACGGCGGCGCTTTCGGACTATGCGAAGGTCAAGACCTCGATCCAGCCCTGCCACGAATACTACCCCATCCCCGACACGGAGGTGATCTATTCGGGCGGCGCTTTGGACAACAACGAATACAAGAAGTACGGATTCTAAATCAACCGACATGAAACCGAAAAACAAAATATATCCCCTGCTGCGCATGCTGGCCGTCGCACTGACCGCCGCACTGCTCGGTCCGGGCTGTCAGAAGGACTTCAAATGGAACGAGCCGCTGGCCGTCACCCAAAACGGACTCAACCTCACCTCCCCGGCCGGTTCGACGCGCGTCACGGTCTACTCCACGGGGCGCTGGAAAGCCGAAATGGCCGAAGGCGCATGGGGCGAAGTGAGCGAGGTGTCGGGCAACGGCATCGGCGACTTCCTCTTTACGTACGAAGCCAACAACGGCGTGTCGCGCCGCGCGCGCATCCTCGTCAGCGGCGAGGGCGAAGAGCAGGAGATCGTCCTCACGCAGGCCGGCGCGGTCACCGAACCGACGCTGGCGCTCGCCGAAACCGAATTCGAGTTCGTGCGTCTGCCGCGCGAACGCGTCCAGATCGGCGTTACGACCAACATGACGCAGGCGCTCGAATGTATCCTCATCACGGCAACCGACGTCACCGACGCGGAGAATCCCGCCGAAGCCGGCTGGCTGAAGGAGATCCGGCTCGAAAAAGACGCCGAGGAGAACATCGTGCTGGTCTTCGGAATCGACCGCAACGACAGCAGCAGCGACCGCAAGGCGGCGATCCGGCTCGAAATCCCCGATGCCGACGGCAAGATCCTCGCCCAAGCCGAAGCCTCCGTCGTCCAGACCACCGACAATGCGACGGTCGTTTTCAAGGACGAAGAGACGACCGTATCCGTTCCGGGCGACCAGCACAACCGCAGCGCACTGCTGACGGCCAACTTCGACGTCGATCCGGCGCACTTCTCCTTCGACATCGCGTACGACCCCGCAGGCACGCAGTGGATCACGGACGTGACCTTCAGCGAATCGGCCGTATCGTTCATCGTTGCCGAGAACACGGGCGACCAGCCCCGTTCGGCCAGTCTGAAGATCACCTACAAGGACACCGACGTGGAGTGCAGCTCGACGCTCCGGCTGACGCAGGAGGTCAAGCAGCTCTCGATCGCCGACCTGCGCGCCATGATCCCCGGAGCGGAAGGCGAAGTGGAGCTGACGGGCGAGAAGATGCTCTCGGCCGTAGTCATCAGCGACGCCGGCAACTACAACATGGAGACCAACCCCAACCTGACGGACACCTCGATCGACTTCTCGGTCAACGAGAAGACCGCCTACATCGAGAGCCTCGACGGTCAGTACGGCCTGCGCATCGTCACCAAACTTCCGGCCGACAACATCCTGAAACGCTACAGCTCGGTACAGCTCTCGATCAATGGGCTGAAGCTGGTCAAGGAGTCGAACCCCGAACGCTATACGCTCACGGGCTTCACCAAAGAACATGTCCTCAACCAGAACGCCGGAACGGCCGCCGACCTCCCGAAGAAGGAGAAGCACATTTCGGAGCTTACCGACGCCGACATCTACACCTATGTGACGCTCAAGGAGTGCGAATTCATGCTCAACGGCGGCGCCTACATCAACGTCCACGACGGCTACTGCTACAAGACCGACCTCAACACGCAGGGCGTGCTTGATCCGCGCTTCGACTGCGCCGTCCGCGGCGTGATCGACAGCCGCGGCGAGAAGATCAACATGGTGCTCAACACGCAGGTGCGCTGGCGCCGCAAGGGCGACGGCGTTCCGGCCGGCTCCGGCCCCATAAGCGGCATCATCGTCCACACCAAACTGCCGCGCTACGGCGTGAAGGGCGACGTGGGCACCTACCAGATCCGCCCGGTCGAGGAGGCCGACATCGCCTTCTCGCGCGAGGAAAGCACCCGCAACTACTCGACGCTCGTACGCTGGGCATGGCCCGGCATGACCACCAACGCCGGCATCAAGCAGCACGCGGACGGCAGCATCGTTCCCTATCTGGGCGAAGGCCGCATGTTCTCGTCGGTGAGCAACAAGCTCAACACGTCGGCATCGGTGGCAGGCGTCTCCTGCACGCTCGACTACAACACCTTGGACTACGCCAAAGGCATCAAATCCCCGGCCGTGCGCTACAACGGCATCTGGTGGAACTCGTCGCGCAACGAGGGCGAATGGGTGGCCTTCAACTTCTCGACCGAGGGCGTCAGCGGCTCGTGCATGAAGATGATCCTCTCGGCCGCACTGGGCAACCTGAGCGCCGCCACGATCGTCGCTCCGCTCTACTGGGACGTCTCCTACTCGCTCGACGGAAGCACCTTCACCCGGTTCGACACCGTGCCCATCCGCACGCTCGTCTACTGGGCCGGCCCGCAGTGGTACGTTCCGGGGCTTTACGAAGTTGACTTCGACCTGCCGTCGGCCTGCTTCGGCCAGAAGGACGTCACCATCCGGCTGCAGGCCGCCAGCAAGGTGTGCGGCAGCACCACGGGCGAGGACAACGGCACGACGACGAAGACCTACGTCTATTTCCGCTTCGGCGACGTTTCGGTCAAATATTTCTAACCACGTAAAAAACGCAATCATGAAATACGCAAAGAGATACATGGCAAAGATCGGCTCCGCCTGCTCGCGGCGCTGGCCGCGACGGCCTGCATGGACCACGGCGACGATATTCCGCTGATCGAGCTGGGTGCGGTCGAGAATTCGTTCACCGTCAACGCCACGGCGGGCCACGTCGACATACAGGTCTACTCCAACCAGCCGGCCGTGCTGTCGTTCCTCGACGACGGGGCCTCGTGGGCCGACCTGAGCGACACGCGCCTGCCGCTCGACGGATAATTCTACATCGACTACGCCGACAACACGGGCTTTCCGCGCATGACGCGCGTACTGATACAGAGCGCCGACGCAGTACGGTCCGACACGGTCGTACTGCGCCAGCGGGGCGCCCGTGTCCCCGCAATGGCGTTCGAGGGCGGTACCTCGACCAACGTACCGGGCAGTTCGGGCGGCAAGGCGTCCGTACGGTTCGGCACCAACATCGCCCCCGACGAGCTGACCTTCACCACGCAGTACGACGCCGGGGAGGAACCCGCCGAAGAGTGGCTTTCGGAAATCGCGCTCCAACCCGCCGGGGAGGAGGAATACACCTTCACTTTCGACTACGCCGGCAACGACACGGACGAACTCCGCACGGCGACGGTCACCGTCTCCTACGTCAACGGCTGGGAGGAGACCGAACAGCTGACGCTCAACGTCATCCAGCGCACGAAGAACGACATGCTGGGACACGACATTTCGTTCGCCGAACTGCGCGAGAAAGCGCTCACGGTCTCGAAAGTCGATGAGTACTGGCTGCTGGAAGGCTACGTCGTCAGCGACCGGGATTCGAAGAACGCCAGCAACAACCCGATGCCGACCGACATGAGCGTCGATTACAGCGGATGCGAGAAGACCGTCTACCTCGAATCGCCCGACGGCCGTTACGGTTTCTGCGTCGAAACGGCCACTCCGGAGGACAACGCCTTCACCCGTTACGACAAGGTGAAAATCCTGCTCAAAGACGCCGAGCTGGTCTTCGAACCCGATCCGGACCGCTACATGATCAAAGGCATCCGCTCGTCGATGATCGTCGAGCGCGTGACGGGCAACGACGCCTCGGTGCTTCCGGTCAAGCAGAAATACATCTCGGAGCTGACCGACGAAGACATCTACACCTTCGTGACGCTCCGCGACTGCGAATTCGCCGTCCGCAAGGGCTCGCTCACCCCCGTGCACGAGGGCTATACGCTGGCCGACGCGCAGGGACGTCTCAACATGTACCCGCGGCTGATACGCGACAACAAGGGCAGCCTGATTCACCTGCTGACCAACACCACTTGCCCCTACCGCCGCAACGGCACCCGCCTGCCCTACGGTTCGGGCGAACTGGCGGGCGTGATCGTCCACGAGCGTTTCCCGCAGTACGAGTACGTCGATACGGCGGACGATCTGGCCAACGGCATCATCGGCTCCTACCAGATCCGCCACATGTCCTTCGCCGACATCCGCTTCGCCGAAGACCGCTCGCAGAGCTTCTCGGAGACGCTGACCGAATACAGTTACGTCAAGGGCAAGGCCGCGGCCGCCGACGGCTACGCCTACTGGTATCCGACGTGGGGCACCAACGGACGCTTCACGCAGACCGCCTCCAAGTCAGCATACCCCAACGGCGTCTACAATGCGGCCTGCTGGCACTACTTGGGCTGGTGCGGCACGGCGCGCGGCACGGCTCCGTTCCGCAGCCACATCGGCAACGACGGCTATTCGGGTTTCGGCGTCATCCTCGAAGACGGCACCAATTACGCCGTGAAAAGCACGGCAGTCAATACCGACGGCAAAGGCACCGACCAAGCCAACTGGCTGGCGTGGGTGACGACCTACTGGTGGAACGCTTCGACCGACCGGCCCTATGCGTGGGTCGTGGAGTTCTCGACCGCCGGGATTTCGTCCGACCGGGTATCGCTGATCATGAGCGTGCAGAGCGGCCGCGCGACACTCAACGCAGGTCCCTACTTCTGGAAAGTGCAGTGGTCCGCGACGGGCGATTACGAGAGCGACGAGGGGTGGTTCGACGTCGAAGCGGCGCAGACCGCGCCCGACGGCAGCGCCTACACCTTCACGCAGCCCGACTTCCCGGTATTCGCCACGCAGCGCAGCTGGCAGCTCCCGGCCTATAAACAGGTCGAAGTCCCGCTGCCCGCCGAGATCATGGGCCGCGAAAAGGTCTGGCTCCGCATCCAGCCCGCCAGCCGGCTCTCGTCGGGACTCGGTTTCCTCGACGGCACGATCCCGATGGGCTACAACGCCGCCGGAGCGATGGACTACTTGGCCGTACGCTACAACAGATAACCCGAACTCCAAGATCTAAAAACCAAAACAATGAAACGATTCCTATTTTCGATAGCTCTGTTATTCACCGCTCTGGCCGGATGCTCCAACCACGAAGGCGAATCCGCAGCCCCCAAAAGCGAACTCAACGTCATGAGCTACAACATCCGCTACGCCAATGCGAGCGACAAGGGCGACGCGGCGTGGGACGCCCGCAAGGAGGCTTCCGTCACGATGATCCGCGACGTCAAGCCCGACGTGATCGGCATGCAGGAGCCTCGCTTCTCGCAGGCGCAGTATCTGATCGGCGAATTGACCGAGTACGAGCACTACTATCTGGCCCCCGATGACAAGGACTCGCAGCACCGCAATGCGGTCTGGTGGCGCAAAGACCGCTTCGAGATGCTCGCCCAAGGGTATTTCTTCCTCAACGAAAAGGACATCACCCAGCCGATCAAGGGCTGGGGGCACAACCAGTTCCGCACGGCGTTGTGGGTCAAACTGCGCGAGCGCAGCACCGGCAAGGAGTTTTTCTTCTTCAACACCCACCTCGCGCACCGCGCGTCGCCCGTCGAAGGCGGCGACATCGATCAGGTGGCGCGCACCGAGTCGGTGAAACTCATCGTCGAACAGATGAAGCAGATCGCGGGACGCTACGCCCCGATCTTCGTCACCGGCGACATGAACGCCTCCTACGCCGCGGGCGACGGCCGCCGCGCCTGCCTCGACGGCTTCTTCGAATTCATGTGGTCGGCGCGCGAAACTGCGCCCGACGGCGAAGCCGACGACGTTTACAGCTACAACAACTTCGGCGAAGGCACTCCGCGCTTTACGTGGAACATCGACCACATCTTCTACCGCAAGGTGACGCCCGTCCGGTTCCGCACCATCAACAACGACGGCTACGGCGTTCCCTACATCTCGGACCACTTCCCGATTCTCTTCACGTCGGAATTCTGATGAACACTGCATGCGGGGCGGCTCCGGCCGTCCCGCACGCATAAAATCCCGCAACATGAAAAAACTGCTGTTTACGCTTCTGTTCTGCGCCGCGGCTGCCGCCGCAGCGGGCAGCGAACCCGCGGAGCTGAAACTGCTCTCCTACAACATCCGCTACATCGGCGCGCCGGGCGACGAAGGCGACTTCGCGTGGGACGCCCGCAAGGAGGCTTCGATCCGCATGATCCGCGACGTGCGGCCGGATGTCATCGGCTTTCAGGAACCCCGCCGCCAACAGGTCGCCTACCTCGTCGAACAACTGCCCGAATACGGCCACATCGAAATGGGACGCGACTTCGGCGCCAAGGACGATCCCGGCGAGCATCTGATGATCATGTATCTCAGGGAGCGATACGAACTCCTCGACCACGGCCACTACTGGCTGAGCGAAACGCCGGACGAAGTGTCGCAGGGATGGGACGGCCGCTGCCGCCGCGTGACGGTGTGGGCGCGCCTGCGCGACCGCACCACGGGGCGCGAATTCTGCCTTTTCGATACGCACCTCGACCACATCGGCAAAACGGCCCGGCTCGAAGGCGCCCGGCTCAACGTCGAACGGATGCGAAGCATCGCCGGCAAACGCACGCCGCAGTTCATCGTCGGCGACATGAACGCCACGGCGGGCACGCCGGGCGGCGTATGTCTCGAACCCTATTTCAAATGGCTGAAATCGGCCTGCGAAGAGGCTCCCCTGACCGATCCCCGGCCGACCTATCACGGCTTCGGCAAGGCCAAACCGCTCCACATCGACCACATCTTCTACCGCTGCGCCGAACCGCTGCGCTACCAGCTGCTCGACAGCACGGGATACGGCGTGCAGTACCTCTCGGACCACTACCCGATCGTCTGCACGTTCCGCTTCTGACCGGGCGGCAGTGTATACACGACAAAAACCGCAGAAACCGGATAAAACGGTTTCTGCGGTTTTTCATTCCGGACGACGCCCGAAGAAAATTGAGCTGCTCCGTCCAATATCGCCGCGCGGCAAACACGCACGCGCTCCGGATAATCCGCCGCCCGCCGTTCCAGCCAACCCGCCGACCGACTAACCAACCAGCTAACCGACCGACCGGCCAACCGGCCGCAATTCCGATCAAGGGCGGTCGAAGGCGGCCGAAACCGGTCGGCACGACGCCGTTCGCGCCCCGCCGCTTAAAATTCGACGGTGATTCCCAGCGTCGGGATCAGCGTCCCGCTCTCCTGCCTGATGTATTTCATGCGGTAACGCTGTTCGGCGGCGGGCGCTTCGGGATTCTCCACCACGCCCGTGGACATCAGCACGTCGGGCTGGCGCAGCTTGCTGCCCGTTACGTTCTGCAGGTCGATATAAAGCCCCAGCATGCAGTGCCGGAAATAGAAGGTCTTGTCGATGCGCAGGTCCAGCTGGGCGAAGGCGTCCAGCCGCCCGTCGTTATAGCGCGCATAGTCGTAATAAGGCCGCCCCTGCGCGTCCCATGCCTCGACCAGCGACGATTTTCCGACATCGTAAGGCGTATAGGGCGTTCCGCCCACGGCGCTCAGGCGCGCCCCGACGCTCCAGCTGCGCGGCAGGTCGTAGGTGCCGCTGAGGTTCACGACGAAACGGCTGTCCCACGCCGAAACGATATAGGGAGCCGCTGAATCGCGGCGGTATTCGCTGCGGAACAGCGTGACCGAACCCACGAGATTGACCTTGCCGGGAATCTGCCAGCGGGCCATCGCCTCGACGCCGTAGGAGCGTCCCTCGGCCGACGAGCGCAGCTCTTCGTTGCCCACCACGCCGTAATCGTTGCCCTTGCAGGAGAGCGGAATCCCGTCCGCGACCGAAAGCGGAATATCCCCGTACAATTTGTAAAAGCCCTCGACCGACACGATCAGCCGGTCGCGCAGCCGCCATCCGGCGCCTGCGCTGAAAGCCCCGACGCGCATATAGTGCAGGGATTTGTTCACCCACGCATCCGCCTCCTTGAATCCGAGCGCCGTATAGGGCGGCAGCTGGTAATAAAGCCCCGCGCTTCCGCTCAGCGACCAGCCCCTGCCGAGCCGATAGCCGACCGAAGCCCGCGGCGAAAGCTGGTGCCAGAGCCGGGCCATGCGCGGCGAGTAGTCGTTCCCGTCGGCGCGCAGGCCGAGCGAAGCCGTGAAACGCTTGTCCTCCGAAGCGTAATCCGCCCCGGCGAAAAGCCCCCAGCCGACGATTCCCAGCCGGGTCCGGTAATCGGACAGCAGCGTCTCGTCGGTGAAAAGCCGCTGGAACGTGCGGTTCGTATAACTCGAATAACTCAGCTCCGCGCCTTCGCGCACCGTCCAGCGGCCCAGATAGCTGCGGTTTTCAGCCCGCAGCGTGGTTTTCTGCTCCACGGAACGCAGCCGCAGGGTGAGGTTCTCCTCCGAAGAGTCGTCGTTGTCGCGGTATTTGAGGTTGCGGTTGTTCAGGTAAGTGTGGCTCAGCGTGACGGTCTGCACGTGACGGCCCGCATAGTGCCGCCACGACGCGCCGACGGTAAAGGTCTCCTGCCGAATCCGGGGCAGGTAGCTCAGCAGGTATTCGGCGTCCTCGCCCTCCTCGTCGAGGTTGAGTTTCATGTTGTCGAAGCCCGCCAGCCCCAGCACCGTCAGTTCGTCGCGCTCCGAAAAGCGCGTCTTGACCTTGAACTGTCCGTCGATATAGTTGGGCAGGAACGGCAGGCCGATCATCTTGAAGAGCAATTGCAGGTAGGACTGCCGCAGCGAAAAGAGGTAGGAGGTTTTCCCGCCGATATGTCCGCTGCCGCTCAGCCCGACCTCCGACGCACCCAGCGTCGCCTTGAAGGTCTGCTTTTCGGGATTCCCGTCCCGCAGCCGGAAATCCAGCACCGAACTCAGCGCCCCGGAACGGTCGGCCGGGAAAGCGCCGGTGTAGAAGCTGATTTCGCGGATCAGGTCGGCATTGACGATGCTCACCGGACCGCCCGTGGCTCCCTGCGTGGCGAAATGGTTGATATTAGGGATCTCGATGCCGTCCATGTAGAATTTGTTCTCCGAAGGGCCTCCGCCGCGCACGATCAGGTCGTTGCGATAGCCCACGGGCGAGAACGACACGCCGGGGTACGAACGTACGATACGCGACACGTCGCGGTTGGCGCCGGGGCTCTTTTCGATCTCCCGCACCCCGATGACCTGCAGCCCGACGGGGCTTTCGGCCGTGGCGCGGAACGGCGAAGGCACGACCGTCACGGCTTCGAGCTGCGTGGCATCCTCCTCCATTTCGATTTCGATGAACGGCGTGGCGGCCGAAACGAGGTATTCGGGCGTGACGACGGTCTTGTACCCCACGGACGAGGCCGAGAGGCGGAAAATACCCGCCCGCACCCGCTCGAGGCGGAAGCGTCCCAGCGAATCGGTCGATGCGCCGCGTTGTTCCTGCCCGACGGGCACTACGGCGGCATAGGCG
>ERZ779896.1583-NODE-1583-length-18468-cov-6.407104_pt1 | contig 18468 bp, 17 predicted proteins | sample MGYA00511067_ERZ779896 | MGnify/ENA primary metagenome ERZ779896 (study PRJEB29588, sample SAMEA2161597) | human gut metagenome | biome: human gut; feature: human-associated habitat; material: faeces | place: Denmark | collected 2008/2010 ... | reverse complement strand
GGGCTCCCGCCCGGCTGAGGCAGGCGCAGCCTGCCAAACGCCGCGCTATTGCGCATATTACGCCGCCTATCATCCGCCAAATAATTTTCATCAATAAAACAATTTAAGAATTCTTCATTATCACGCCTTCGACAGTATCCGCTACATGCTCGCAGGCATCCACGCATTTTTCCAAATAAATATATATTTCACGCCAGGTTATAACTGTAATAGAATCGCTGCAGGTTGTATGCAGCATACGCATGCTGGATATAAAAAGCTCGTCCGCCTCTTCCTCAAGCGTATTTATAGTAACAATATAATCATGAATCTGCTTTGACTTCCTAAAATCTGCAAATTCGGCTATCAGCTTTTTTACAGCGTCGCTGCAGCGTATAATAACTTCGCATAGCTTTAATGCGTCCGGTCTGATTATGCGAATATTGTTGCAATAAATACGCAGCAGAACATCCTCTATCTTATCTATAACCTCATCTATATTCTGGCTGAGTAGCGTTATATCCTCTCTCTCAAGCGGAGTAATAAACGCTTTTGTAAGCACGTTAAGCAAATCATGCTTTTTTTCATCCGCAGCATGCTCAACCTTATGCATCTCATCCAGCTTCTCTTTTATACGCTCAGGATTAAAATCCCCTAATACCTTATCCAACAGCTGAGCCGCCTGACATGCATAATCAGCGCATGTAAGAAAATTCTCAAAATAATATGCGTCCTGCTTTTTTGACATAATTATTTTCCCTCCAAATTACTATTAAAAAATAGCCATAAACAGCTTAGCCATAATAAAGCTTATCAAGCCGCAGCCTGGAAACGTAAAAACCCACGTCAACATCATATCCTTAACTACGCCGAAATTAATAGCCGTAATGCGCTTGACTGCGCCTACGCCCATTATTGCGCTGGTTTTTGTATGCGTGGTAGAAACGGGAATACCAAAAAGGCTGGAAAGCAGCAAACACGCCGCCGCTGACAAATCTGCTGCGAAGCCCTGGTATTTGTCCAGCTTAACTAAATCCACTCCTACCGACTTTATAATCTTTTCTCCTCCTACGCTGGTGCCCAATCCCATTACCAAAGAACACAAAATCATCAGCCATATAGGAATGGTCATGCCGCTTACTCCGCTTTCGCCGTTGCAGAAAGCTATGCCTAAAAATAATACGCCGATAAATTTCTGGCCGTCCTGAGCGCCGTGCATAAAGCTCATAGCGGCAGCTCCGAATATCTGCGCGCCCTTAAAAAAACCGTCTGTGCGCCGGCGGTCCATACGCGCGCATATGACGATTATCAGCTTGCAGAATATCCAGCCTATCATAAAGCCCAAAATCAAACTCATAACCAGCCCGTAAATAACCTTTACCCATTCGGCTCCGTTTATGCCTCCAAAGCCATCCTGAATGGCTATAGCCGCGCCCGAAAGCCCTGCAATAAGACTATGGCTTTCGCTGGTAGGAATGCCAAACCACGAAGCCGCAACGCTGTAAACCACAATAGAAAAGAGGGCCGCACATAAAGCAACAAGCGCCTCATGCGAATTCCCTCCAAAATCTACCATATTACTAATAGTAAACGCCACCGAGCTGTTGATATGAGTCATGATAAGCACGCCGAGAAAATTAAATACGGCGCTGAGCATAATTGCCGGCCTGGCTTTCATGCAGCGGGTGCCTATGCATGTCGCTATAGCGTTAGGAGCATCCGTCCAGCCGTTGACAAAAATTACTCCCAGAGTCAACAGCACGGTTATCAATAACACCGGACTGGAAAACATCTGCTGGATAAAATCTGTAAATGCCATATAATATACCCCGTCTTTAATATAAATACCACTCGCTTATAACACAAAGAACGCGCTGTATCTAAAGCCAGCGGCCCCCTCTCAAAGCAGTTTGTATTTCCGCATTAAAGCGCGCACCTTCCATGCGGCAGCACACATCAATACATGAAAAACAAAACCTAAAAAACGAGGGCAATTGCCGCACATATTTATAAGATAACATTAAACTTGCATTTCGTCAATTATAACTTATTATTAACCAGCCATTTCCGACATATAATATATCAATGCTCAATTCTGCCTATCATAACGGCTTAAACAAAAATAAATGTATCTCGGCAAAGCTCTGGCTGTAAAAACAGCTTTGCGCACCCTTAAAAAGTAATATTTGACATAAACCCAAAAGAGGGCTATGATAACATCAGTCATTTAGTTAGCAGCGCGCTAAAACGCTTCATAAATTTGAAAAAGCGCGTAAAAGGCAGAATCCCCTATTTAGCCGCTCATTAGGCTTTGCACTCCAACGCTGTACAAATAAATCCAAGCACAATATGCCGCAAATGCGGCACATCGCTTCATTTGGCCGCGTTGTCTCTCTTAAGCCTTTAATAAATATAAATTAACATAAAAGGAGATAGGTATAATGAAAATTGCGGTAACCTATGAAAACGGACAAATTTTTCAGCATTTTGGACATACCCAGCAATTCAAGCTCTATACCGCCGAAAACGGTAAAATAATTTCTGAAGAAATTATAGACTCAAACGGCAGCGGACACGGCGCGCTTGCAGGGCTTCTTGCATCTTTAAACGTAAACGCGCTAATCTGCGGCGGCATAGGCTCAGGCGCGCAGGAAGCCTTGGCGCAGGCGGGTATTAAGCTGTTCTGCGGGGTTCAGGGCAGCGCTGATAAAGCCGCCGCCAGCCTAGCGGCCGGAACGCTTAAATACAACCCCGATATCAAATGCTCCCATCACGGCGAGCACGAGCATAATTGCGGCAGCCACGAGCATAACTGCGGCAGTCATGAGCATGGCTGCGGAGACGGCCATAGCTGCGGCGGCCACGATAATTAATCCTCCTCAGCCGCTGAAATATTTAAAGCAGCCCGTTTAACCGCCTGAAAAACGGCCTTTAAACGGGCTGCTTTTATAAATGCATTAAACCAAAAGCCCCTCAGCGGCACTGCGTGCATATATATTCAGGAGCTGTCCTTTCATTTACCGCCGATTCATAAAGCTGCCACCCGCCGGCCAGATTATAGCAGTCATAGCCGCGACCTGCAAGTATCCGGCAGGCTATATAGCTGCGCAGTCCGCTGTGGCAATGCACATATACGCGCTTGCCCTTTGGAAGCTCATTAATACGCTCTCTAAGCGAATCCAGAGGAATATTCTTAAAGCCCTTAATCATTCCGCGCGAAGCTTCAAGGGGAGTGCGCACGTCCAGCAGAATAACGCTGCCGTCTCTGGGCAGCTTTTCCACGTCGTGCCAGAAAAACTGCTTAACCCTTTGCGTGATAACATTTTCCGCAATAAAGCCCAGCATATTAACGGGGTCCTTAGCGCTGCCGAAGGGCGGAGCATAGCACAATTCCAGCCCCGCAAGGTCGGTTATTTTTGCGCCCAGCCTGATAGCGGCCGCCAGTACGTCCGCCCGTTTATCCACGCCGTCAAACCCAACAAGCTGCGCGCCGAGCAGTTTATAAGTTTTCTTATCCCATAAGGCCTTAATTGACATATTCCTGCCCCCCGGATAATAAGACGCATGCGGAGCCGAATAAATATAAGTCTTGTCATAATCCAGCCCGCTTTGAGCAGCCTCTCTTTCATTCAAACCGGTAGCCGCAGCAGTCATATCAAAAAGCTTCAATACCGCCGAGCCCTGAGAACCCTTATATTCTGAAGGTATACCCGCTATATTATCGGCGGCTATGCGTCCCTGCCTATTGGCCGGACCTGCCAGGGGAATAAGCGCCGGCCTGCCCGAAACAAAATTCCTTATTTCCGCGGCGTCTCCCACGGCATAAATATTAGGAATATCTGTCCGCATATGAGAATCTGTTATTATACCGCCCCGCTCATTAAGCGGAACAGCTCCCCTCAAAAATTGAGTATCCGGCCTTACTCCGGCGCTCAAAATAACCATATCCGCCTTCAGCTCGCCGTTTTGTAGAATAACCCTACCCTCTTTTATAGCCTTCAGACCGTTGTTCAGGCATAAATTAATACCCTGAGCTTTTATATACCTGTGAATACCTGCCGCCATATCATAATCAAAGGAGGGAATTAAATGCTCGGAAAGCTCTACCACAGTTACATTCATTCCCGCATGCTTGAGATTTTCCGCCATTTCCAGCCCGATATAGCCGCCTCCTACGACCACCCCGTCCCGCGGCTTGCGCTGATTAATAAACTCCTTTATTTTAAGCGTATCGGGTATATTGCGCAGAGTAAATACCCCATCTGCCTCAACGCCCTCAATATTAGGCTTGACCGGCCGCGCTCCGGGTGATAAAATCAAATTATCATAGCTTTCATTGTATATATCTCCCGTAGCCAGGTCTTTCAGCACGGCCATTTTAGCCTCCGGCAGTATCTGAACCGCCTCCGTGCGCACGCGAACCTCTACGTTAAACCTCTCCTTAAAGCTTTGTGGAGTCTGCAATGTAAGCCTTTCCCTGTCGGTAATAACTCCGCCTATATAATACGGGAGCCCGCAGTTTGCAAAGGAAACGTATTCCCCCCGCTCAGCTATGATTATTGTTTCGTCCTCATTCAGCCTGCGCAGCCGTGCAGCAGCTGAAGCGCCGCCGGCCACTCCGCCGATAATCAACGTTTTCATAATAATACCTCTCTTTCAAAGGAGCCGTATATGCAAAACAGCAATTTTGAATCAATTTACAGCGAATACTTCCCCTTCTGGAAGCAGATTACGCAAGCAGACCGCGAATACATCTGCCGTCATTCCTCAGACGTATCCTATCCCAAAGGCGCAAATATACTGAGCGGCGATGAATGCACCGGCGTAATCCTGGTAAGAACAGGCTGCCTGCGAATCTATTTGCTCTCAGAGGAAGGCAGAGATATAACCCTTTACCGCCTGTATCCCGGAGATATCTGCATGCTCACCGCTTCATGCGTGCTGCAGGCCATAACCTTTGACGTCTTTGCCGACGTGCAGGAGGACAGCCAATGCTTTATAATCAACGGCCCTGCCTTCGCCCAGCTGTCCGAACGCTCTCCCCAGGTTAAAATTTTCGCCCTGGAAACCGCGGTAAACAGGTTTTCAGACGTTATGTGGGTAATGCAGCAGATACTCTTCATGAGCATGGATAAAAGGCTGGCGATATTTCTATCCGACGAAATAGCGCGCACCGGGCTGAACAGCGTTCATCTAACGCATGAGCAGATAGCCAGATATATAGGCTCCGCGCGGGAGGTCGTCTCCAGAATGCTTAAATACTTTGCAAGCGAGGGTATTGTGGAAATATCGCGCAAAGGAATACGAATCCTGAATAAGCCCAAGCTTTATGCCCTGGCCCGCTATAGCGGAGGAAATAAAAAGTAAAGCCGCAGCGCCGACAAAAGGCATTTTCCAGCATATCCTCTTCCAGAAAAGCTATCTCAGCTCAGGCAGAGCTGCTCTGTATTATCTGGATGTATAAAATATCCTCTCAGCCCTGAAGCATAGCCAATATCTGCGCCTTAGATTTGGCGCCCACCGACTGCTTGACCAGCTTTCCATCCTTAAGCACCACTAAAGTGGGAATGCTCACTACGTTAAACGCCTGCGCTAGCTCAGGCTGATTCTCCACATTAATTTTGCCAATAAGATACTGCGGATTTTCCTTAGCAATTTCTTCTACCACCGGCGAAACCATCCTGCACGGTCCGCACCAGTCCGCGTAAAAATCCAGCAGGACTGTTTTATCGCTTTTACTCGCCTGTTCAAAATTATTTTTATTAATGTTAAGTACTGACATATATAATGTCTCCTTTCTATTATCGTATATACAGTTTAACGCCGTTTATAATTTATTTCTGTGATAAGGTCACATTCAGACGCATTTTTTATAATATAACCGGCCGACGCTTCAGATATAACGCTTTTTATCTATTCGTCAGCGCTTTAGGGAGACTTGCTTTTTAAACGAGTTATAGTATAATAATATAAAGTCCGCTCAAAACGGGTATTATTACGGATAACAGCGGTAAACTTTATGGCGGTACATAATTTTAAAACAGCGCTTCAATAAAAAACGCTTAAGCCCATAAACCGGAGGATGGATAATGAAACAGCAGACCCTTTTTAACCAAGACGCCGCTTCCCCGCTTGCCGAACGGCTCAGACCGCAGACGCTGGACGAAATAGTAGGCCAGGAGCATCTTTTGGGACCTGGAAAAATACTGCGCCGCCTCATACAAAACGACAGCATTTCCTCCATGATTTTCTGGGGCCCTCCGGGAGTGGGAAAAACTACCCTCGCCCGGGTTATCGCTCATCAAACCAAGGCTGCCTTTATTGATTTTTCCGCCGTCACCAGCGGGATAAAGGAAATTCGCACCGTAATGCAGCAGGCGGAAGAAAACCGGCTTTTTGGAGAAAAAACCATTGTATTCGTAGACGAAATACATCGCTTCAACAAAGCGCAGCAGGACGCTTTCCTGCCCTTTGTGGAAAAAGGAAGCATTATTTTAATCGGGGCAACTACCGAAAACCCATCCTTTGAAGTAAACGGCGCGCTTTTATCGCGCTGCAAGGTTTTCGTTCTTCAGGGGCTGAAAAACGAAGATATTATAAAGCTGCTCAACCGCGCAATTTCCGACCCTCGAGGCTTTGGCGGCCAAAATATAAGTATTCAGCCCGAAATGCTCCAGGCAGTAGCCGCTTTTTCCAACGGAGACGCCCGCTCCGCCCTGTCCACTCTGGAAATGCTGGTATTAAACGGCGAAACAGACGGAGAAAACGTAGTTGTTACCCCTGAAACGCTGGAGCAATGCACCTCCCGCAAATCCCTGCTGTACGACAAAAAAGGCGAGGAGCATTATAACCTCATATCGGCGCTGCATAAATCCATGCGCAATTCAGACCCCGACGCCGCGGTTTACTGGCTGGCGCGCATGCTGGAAGCAGGAGAGGACCCGCTTTACGTTGCCCGCCGCGTCATCCGCTTTGCCAGCGAGGACATAGGGCTGGCCGACCCAAGAGCAATGGAAATCGCCGTAGCGGCATACCAGGCGTGTCATTTTATAGGCATGCCTGAATGCTCCCTGAATTTAACCCAGGCGGTTATATATATGTCTCTGGCTCCAAAATCCAACGCTATGGACATATGCTATGCTCTGGCCAAAAAAGACGCGCTTTCCCAGCTTGCCGAGCCTGTGCCTCTGGTAATACGCAACGCTCCTACAAAGCTGATGCAGGAGCTAAATTACGGAAAAGGCTATCAATATGCTCATGATACCGAGGAAAAGCTTACAAATATGCAGTGCCTGCCCGATTCCCTAGCCGGTAAAAAATATTATCTGCCCACCGAACAGGGACTGGAAGCAAAATTCAAGGCTCGCTTGGAACAAATCAAAGCCTGGAAAGCCGCGCACAAAGCAAGCAACGAAAAATAATTGCAGGACGCAGACGCTTTCCCCTGCCGTTCCATTAAAGGAAATTCTTAAGCTGACGATATGTAGGCCGAGGATTCGCCGTCTGTCGTTGAGCAAAATTTCGCACTTTCACGGCTTATTTAACCGCATAATGCGTTTTTATCCGTTATAACTCTGAGCGGCTCAGGCGACAGCTTAATGCAGTTCGCCGCGCCCCCCTGCGGCAGCGTTATTTACGCCGCAGCAGCGTTAATTACGCCAGGGCGGCGCTCTGCGTCCAAAACGCCGTCTGCGCTTCCCAATAAATTATTCTCTCCTTGTTATACCCTAAATTGGCAAGAGGATACACGCCTCCAGCGGTCTGATTTCGGCATTTTCCGCGTCATCATTAATGGGGTGTACGTTCAGTACGCCTCATTCCGCTTCCTTGAAAATGCCGAAATTAAACCTGCTGGAGGTCGAAGAGTCAGACAGAGGCCGTTTGAGTAGCCTGCAAGGCGTTTGAACGATGTGTACTAAACGTACACGGAGCGAAAAGCAACACAGCAGGACACTCAAACAGCCCTGTTCTGACCGTATATGCCCTTGTCAATTTAGATCAATAAAACCTGAAATACACTTTAGTGGGCTTGAAAAGGTCAGTATTATCAATCTCATGTTCAATACAAAAGCCGTCCCCATAAGGAGTTTTGATTGCTTTTTCAACTATATCCGGTTTAGCAGCAAAAGGCATACTATGCATACTGTAAAAAATCCAGAATGTTCCATAAATTACAATGCACAAAAATATTAAAATAATCACGAGAATAATAATTGCCATTTTTTTCATAACAGACGCTCCACTAAAGCAAAGTACATTGTCATTTTACTGCATTTATTCAGCCTGTATTTGCCCCCAAACGTTAATCTGCATAAGCACCGCACATGACAGCTTCGTTTGCTTATCAATTCAACAGGTGCTCTCAGTTTACAAGGAAGACGGTCAAAAAGCATAAAATTTGCGTCCTGCCGCGTTTCTTTGATTCCATGTACGCCCGATGCTGATTGAGGATAACGCAGAAAATGAAGAAACTATCCCGTTTGAAAGCATGTAGTTCCTTGTAAAATAGTCAATAATGTTCCGAAACAACTTATTTAATATATGAACCAACTATGATTTAAGACTCCATTTACCATCAGCCAATGGATAAACTTTTTCTTCGCTTCCATTAGTAAGCACTATTTCTTTGATATCTCCGGCGTTTTCTATACATATAACAGCTTCGCTGTTATTAGAAAGAAGCACTCTTTCCCAATATCTGAATTTTACACCTAGCTTTAAAACGGAATCTTCAATTTCATAAATATACCCCTTATATCTAGAACCGAAGCTATCTATATTTTCCAATTCTATATATAAGCTGTTGTTTTCGGTAAGAACCCTCTTAATTGCTATAGGGTTTGGTGAAGTGCATCCCTTAAACCCCAATAATCTCCAGCCGAATTGATAAATAATAAATATTATTGCTAATATAAAAATACAAATGATAATTGCTGCAACCCATTTATGCTTAATAAGCTTTTCCATTTTATCACACTCCACTTATTCCTTCCATTCCACAAACTTATTGTCATCATAATAACCCAGAATAGGATAATTGCCTAAATCTCTATTCATTTCGCTTTCATCATATTCAGATAATATTAAAGATATCCTTTCATTATATGAACTTTCTTGGTATCTAAGCAGCGGGCGCGCACCTATGCAAGCCAAAACTTATTTTATTCCTACCGCAAATATGTAAATATTCATTATATTATCATTTATCTCAATATTAAACAACAGAGCAGTATTTTTAATACTGCTCTGTTGCTGAAACTGATTAATTCTGAGGTTTAGCTTTATTACGTTTCTTCAGCCGTACTATCATAGTAGCCGCAACCGACAGCAATGCAACCGCAATAATTGCGCCGCCCACTATATGATACCATTTAATCACCGGTTTTGCCCTGAAGCTCAGGCTGGTATAATCGCCTGGGTCAAATGCATTCGGATCAAAAGCACCATCTATAGCATTACCTTCTTCATCATATTGATTTTCTAGTATATAATTATATACATCCTGCGCATATTTATGAAATTCTTCAGCAGTAAATAAATACGCGCTGCCTCCCTCCTCTTCACGGTACATTATATAATCGCCCGAGGAAGTTTCAAAGTATATCGCGTCATGATAATATGGCTGAGTCAGCTCAAAATAATATACATTTTTGATTTCAGGAGACTGAGGCAGCTGTTTTAATACATACTCATAGTTAAGAACATAATTTCGGATATATTCCTGGTCGGATTGACTAAAAGTATTGCTGCCTCCTATCACCTTATCGTCCGCGATTATATATTGATAAAATACCGGACCGCTTATCAGCATATAACGTTCCCTTACTGCTTTGGGCTGGGAAATAAAAGGTTCAAGATTGTCATATATGGCAAGGTAAGGAATCAAACTGCCGCACTGATAATAACGAATAAATTTCCCGTTTTCATAATACTGAACTTTATTCTGATACTTAGTGACGTCATTTAATACCGCGTCATTCTCTATCACCTTAAGCGAACCGTAATCTTCAGTATTCATCTCCAACCTCTCATTCTCCGCATATGCAGGGTTCACCATAAAAAGGGCGGTTATAACTATAGCTATTATTATATATACCTGCTTTTTCATATTTATCCTCCTTTATTAATTGGCTAATGCCCAATCTATCACCTGGTCTGAATAGGACGTTTCATACACTAAAACGCGTTCCCATATCCCGCCATCCGATTCTTCCGCTGAATTGGACGACAGACTAAGACTATTAACCAGTTTTTGATAAGACATAATAATGGTTTCACCGTCGTTTACAGGCCACGGATCCCTGACTAAATAATCATATCGGTTATATTTTTCATTCCAGATATATCCGAATATTACCGTGGCATGACCGCTAGACCAAACATACATTTCCAATTCATTATCATAAATATACCGACTGCGACCGATATAAATAGGATGTCCGTCGTCTATAAACCGCCTAATATTCTGTTCAGAATATATTTTCCCATTATATGCCACTAAATTATCGGCGCCGTTCTGATAATATGAAGCGGCTTCCAAGGCTTCATATACTGTACCGCCATCATTTATATCAGCGCCTTTTACATGTATAACCGCTTGAGTTTGAGTTCTTGTAACATTATAATAGCTAAAGGACAGCATCCGCGCCGAAGTAGCCCAGCACCAATTGGACTTTTGCTGCCCCTCAAGCGGAATATACTCATACTTTGGTTCTTCTATATACCACTCATGGGTTATATTAATGGAATCAATATTGCGCTGGCAGACCATATTAAAGTTTACTAAAGCGCCGTTTTTGGGGGAGAGCGCTCTCTTAGGGCTGCCGCTTTCGCCCGTCTTGGGCATTATCTGTATCTTCTCGCCCGAGGTTCGCGTAATTTTGAATTGCTGCCCCGAAGCGCTAGTGTTTTTTGCATACAGTTTAACCGCAGCGTCGTGCGCAGTTGAATTGTTCTCTACTCCCAAATACAACCCGCTGTTCGTATTCTTTATATACAGATATGGTCCGGCAGTCTTGCTTACGCTTTCAAACCTGAACTTTTGCGAATCAAAATAAAGTCCAGCTTCCTGCCATAAATAAGAACCTACTGTTGTTTGGTCGTCCACACCCATGATTAAATCAGAATTCGCATTCCTTAAAAGATAGTCTTTGCCCTCTTCCAGGAAATGCACATTAACCGTACAGGTGCCCGTAATATTGGTATCCAGGCAGCGGGCGCTTTTGACCGTCAAATTAGTTGTATACGCGCCAATAGCCAAGGTTGCAGTAATAAATTAATTAAGACTATTTATCTATATAAATGCAAAATAGGCAAGCCTCCTGCATTGAGCCTGTATCATTTTTATTACTGATTGTTACATCATAACCTGTCAGTAATGCTAATGCGCCTTTATTATCCTTGATTAAAGTAGGCAAGCTTCTTTGCTCGTATTTAGAGATTTTAACACCGGATTCTGAAGTATAAATTTCATGCATTTTTACGGAAACTGAACGTTCTAATTTATCGTCATCAATTTGCGGTAAAACAACGTTGGCAAACATATTTCTATTATAGATATTATACCTGCTTAAGCTTCCATCTGCATAAAATGTTACAACAGCAGAATCACAAGTAGGTATACCATTTATTGTTTTTGTATATTCACATGAATATTTTGCTGTTTCATACTCATATTTGGGTATATAAAAATAATCATAGGTTTCTCCAGTCAGCAAGTCTTCTTTCTCAATATCAACAATGGTTTTAAAAGTTCTCACATCATAATGATCAGCCCCGTCAGTAAATTTGTTTAAAAAGTCATCGGCAGCCTTCCAAGCATCAGCTTCGCTTTTTATGGTTTTTGGTCCGAAAGCTGCACCATTTTCCAAGCGCCTACTAACACCCCTAAGCGTATTATTCGGAAGATCAAAAGAAAATAAGTAGGTCTCATTCCCATAATCGCCTTCATATATCCTAAATTCAGTTCCCAGACTAGTGCCGCTTTCACTATATTGCAAATCATATTCTTTCCCTGAAAAATTGTATTTTATTTCAGCCGGTGCCTCTGCATCAATAAAAAACGGAGAAAATATATCGATATCTGCCTCTGAGGCATGGTTGTAATCAGCTGAACCGTTATCGTCATATACCTCCAGCACGGTATAAACATCCTCTGAAAAAGACGAACAACCGCTCAACAATAATATTATAGATATAATTACATTAACTAATAATAATTTATTTTTAAACATATAAAAACCTCCTTAACCAAATACTTTATTTGTATTGCCTCGTACTAATCTGTCATCACCTATTGTCGTATAATCATACGGCCATACTTGTACTACCCGTTCATCAGCATCGCTGCACGCTTCGCCTATACTGCGGCCTTGCCCTAAAGAATCAAGAAATTCATCAGTCCATATATTAACTTCAGCGCAGTACACACTTTTTTCAAAACCTATGACTGTCTGTGCACCTTTTTCATAAGTCGCATTAACTAAATTGTCGGCATATATATCGCCTTCCCCGGTAAGACATGCGCCATAATATACTAATTCTGTGCCGGATAACGCCTCATCTACAAGGTTATCCATCATATCCATCGTTAAAGCTCCGTCGCCTACTGTCAGCGATGTTCTGCTTCCATGTGTTCTGCATATAAAAATATCAGCGGAACGCATATAGGATAAACACACGCCGTCTAATATATTACCTATATGTGAAGTTATATTATCATAACCTAATTCTTCAAATACTTCTTTTGCCTTCACTATATTAGAAGAATGATCATGATCTGACGAGGGTACTCCTAGTAAAAATGCGTCTCTATCATCGATAAAATACCAATACGGATAAATATTACTGCTATCAACATTACGTTGACAAATCATATTTGCATTTATTAATGCATTTTTACCTGAAAGAACCTTTTGAGGATTGCCGCTCTCTCCTGTTTTAGGTATAATTTGAAATTTATTATCACTAGCCTTCACAATCTTAAATTTTTGTCCATCTGCATTTATATTTTTTGTATACAATTTAACCGCAGCATCGTGTGCAGTTGAATTGTTTTCTATACCTAAATATAAATTACTGCCTACATTTTTTATATATAAATATGAATTAGAATCTGAATCTACACTCTCGAATCGAAATTTTTGATAATCACTATAGGCTATTTTTTCCCTCCAAACAAATGAACCTACACTATTTTGATTATCAACGCCTAATATATAACCATATGGTTCATTATGCAAAAAATAATATCGTCCCTCTTCCAGGAAATGCACATTAACCATGCAGGTGCCCGTAATATTGGTATCCAAGCAGCGGGCGCGCACCCAGGCCGCGCCCTCTCCCTGGCCCGTTACCACATTGCCTGTGCTGTCGCTTATCTGCGCTATCCCAGCATTCTGCTTTTCCCAGCCGTATTTCTTAAAGGTTGCGTTTGAGGGCATGACGATAGGCGAAAATGTATAAGTGCCGTTCTTGAGCAGATATATATCGGTAGGAATTGATATGCCTGTGGTGGGCACATAATCGTCTGTTTCCACCAAACGGTAATAGGCGTATTCAGGCGTGCTCGAAGCTAATATTATATCCTCCGCCGCTCCGTTATTAGCCCTATTGGTCTGCATGCATAAGGACGTATTAGAGCGCGGACTCAATTTAACCTTGCCGTCCGAATATTTCGTTATGCGCCATTGAGCATGATAGGGCACGTCGTTCGCAGAATTGCTGGAGCCTATATTTTTAATAGTAACGGTGGAAGAATATGCGCTCATGGCCAAAGTGGACGAATTTAAAGGCCGGAACAGATAATAGCCGTTATATAAGCGTATAGCCTTCCATTTCATAGACGGAGCGTTGGAAGAGCTCCAATTCATCTGCCATACCTTCGTGCCGTCGGTCATGCTCCCGTCCTTTATCATAGACGGCTTGCAGCACCAGTTGTTAAAAATGTAATACTCTCCATCTGCTTTTGCCGGCGGGCTTCCCGAAAGCACGGTCAGCGTACAGCTTGCGGACAGATTTGCAGAGCCCGTATTCATGACCGCTGAAATAGTCGTTGTGCCAGGAGACTTTGCGGTTATCCTGCCCGTGGCGTAATCTATGCTGGCAACTCCTGTATTGCTGCTGGACCAATACATTATGCCATATGCGGCTCCCGGAGGCGTAATCACAGCCGACGGACTGAACTGTTCTCCCGTATATAGCTGAATAGAGCTTGGATTTATGCTCAGGGACTCCGGCTCGTCATATACTACTGTCAGATACGGCAGCTTGCTGGAATCTGAATAGGTGGCCGACGCAAACTGGCGCCAGTAGTTCTCGGACGCGCTCTCTACACGCATCTTAAACAGCAGCCCGTTATGCCGCAGCAGCTGCCACCACTTTACATACGCGTCGGTAACGTCAAATTCATACCAGCCCTTATTGCCTACGCGCGTGCTGGAAACTAGGGTGGCTCCTGAAAGCGTGCTGCTTGCGGCGTTGTTCCAGGTGGCCGTTGACGTTTCCCAAGTAGAACCGATGCCTCCGGCCCCGATTTGTATCATATATACGTCCACATACGGATTACTGGTATAGCTGGACGTGCAGTAAAGGCAATATTTTTATTTTATTTTATTCCTTTTAATACGGTAAGCACGCAACGCAAAAAACAATATTATGATTGCAACAAGCAACGGTATAATTATGTTAGCTGCGGACAACAGATAATAATCTGTGTTTTCACTCCAGCTAAGTGGCTTGATGTCTATTCTGCCCACAACCGGCTCGGAGGTATCGTCCGAAAAATAATAAATCTCTGCCGAATAGCCACCTCTTAAATAATATACCTCTCGTATGGCGCCAAAGCCTTTACGGTTTTGCGGCGCTCCCAGCAATTCTTCTACACGATCAGCAGTCAAACCCAAATTTATCTCGCAGGCCTTGTCTACTCCAGGCCAGATAAATTTCCATTTTGAATAATTGAATTCACTACTTAAAGTATTTTCTTCAGTTTCAGGATTGCGGTACAAACTGGTTCCAGTTACATAAGCTATTCCATCGTTGTTATCCTCCAAAAACACCGTATACTCCGCATTATTTTCCAGCATATAATTTATTTCAAGCACATTATTATCTGAAGTATATTTATAAGGCGCACCTAGCAAATCATTTATACTTTCATAGCTCATGCCCGGCCTAACTTTTTGAATATCGGCCATACTTGGGAAATCTGTTCTCTGAGGCTCCGCGGTTATGGCTATTTCAGCTACCTGACCTGCACAGCTCGTTAATAATATCAGCATTAACAATAAAGTGCATATATATTTAAGCATATACTCCGCTCCTCATTCATAATATTTTTATCTGCGCGACTATCAATCCATTTTGTTCGTCATTGATAAAATATATTCTCACTGTTTTACCATTACTCATGTAATAGTCTGCACTCTGCAAACCGGAAGTTACAGAACGCTGTGGTAAACCTAGGAGCTCGGTAACATCCCTTAAAGTAGAGCCTATAGATAAATTATTTATATTATTCATATCAGGATAATGCTGCTTTTGAGGTTCTAGTAAAATTATATTATTTACATCTTTATCTTGATGTATAGTTGTTTGTAAATTATTAGTGTAATGTAAAGGAGTTACTTTATAATATCCCATAAAAACACTATAATTTATAGAACCATAATTTCTATTGGCATATTTAGGGTCATAAATAATATCGCCTGAAGCATCAATATTAATTACTTCTGTCGTCCCTCGCTTATGCGACCAAGTACCATCCGAATTCTGTCTATAAAAATGATAATCATTACCAGGATCCAATACTAATGCTATTTTATAAGTTCCTTCATCACAAACATCATCTCTATCAATTGGTTCAAAAGTAAAATTCAAACTTTGTGAATCCCATTCAATATATTCTTCGATGAAATTTATATTTGTAATATTAGCATAATTCCATTCACTCTTGCCAGAATGCATTCCTGGCTGCATTACATATTTTTGATTATTTACGGCATATGAATAACAATTAGTACTTTTTTGAATATCATATGTATTCCATATATTGGGATTATAATTTATTTCCCAACCAGAAGGTTTTATTTTGCTATATATATACCACTCATCCCGGTAATACCCATCGTTAGCTCCAAAATCTCTCTGCTGGATATGTACTCCGTCAGAATTAAAATTAAATGGATAATCTGCCATGCCCTCTGCGGCAGCGTTATTTACGCTGCCGCAGAGCTTGGCGTTGAAAACTCCGTCTGCGCTGAAGCGCTTGGCCCGCTTTCCTCCGCAGGGTTATATACCTCGCGGATATCCTTAAATGATAAATACAATTCCAGATTATTGTCCTTGCCGTTATTATTATAACCTACTGCTAATATTCGTCCGTCCGACAAATCGTATTCAAACGTAACAGATTGTATTTTGTCCGTCCCTTCGGCGGTGTTAACCAGCACGCATCTTTGCGCCTTACCGGCCAGTTCTTCTATTTCGCTTATGGATTTCGGATGCTCCGTATTTATTTTTTCGGCAGTCTCACTATCCAGAAGTTCGCGTCTTTTTACATCCAGATGTTCCTTAAAGCGTTCGTCATAAAAGGGCCGTTTATACAGCATACTGTAAACCTGCGCAAATTCTTCATCTGTTTTGTATAGGTCGGTATATTTATCCCGAGCCGCTCCTTTAAAGCTGGCTCCATTGTCTGTCGTATAAACCATGCCCCAATTCAGCTCGTATATCCTTACGTCCCCCTCTTTAAAGCTGTTTATTATTTCGTCCCAGTTTTTGTTTTGCGCGTTTTGCGCATTGCTGGGATAATAATAATAATTACTATAATCAGGGGAGGCGGCAAATAGAAATTGCTCCTCGCATATTGCAGAATAATATATTTCATAATCAAATTCCACGCGCCGACTTAATGTTATATTATCTCCGTAACATGTAGTAACATTTCTGTCTGTTATTTCAGGTATTTCAATAAAGAGAGATAAAATAAAAAGACCGACATAATAAATAGTAATAATTAAAAGAATGATTGATACTATTATTATCGCTATAATTACGCTTATAGGCATTTTTTTCTTCATAGTTTCCTCCTAATACCTTACATTGCATGCCTATTCGTTGGCAGTCTGGTCAATAATATAAGTAGTATAAGCATCACATATAGCTTCAATTTGTGTATCCGTTAATATAAGATCCTCATTAGTATCATTACCGTTTTCATCAACTTTTTTAATAGCCCAAAACCATTCCAAAGGAACCATTGTTATCATACGCTCGCATCGATTGTAAATATTTGCATAACTTTTGTTGCCTATAAAATCAGTAAAGCGTTTTAAATAGCCTCCTTCATAATAGTATTCAAAAAATCGCGCAGCTGGACTATCCGGTTTTGTCATTTTGTATAAGTTATATGCATCTACATCAGCTAATAAATCGGGCATATTAAAATTGCCTCCCGTTCCAATATAGTTATAGGTTGCATTATACACCGTATTGTAATCATCAGAATAGTTAACATCCCGCATAATAACCGGTACCGAACTGCGCAAATCTCCGCCCCAGCCGCTTAAATCGTCAACATCATCTTCGTAATGAATCGGAGCTATCGAATCATATAACAAGCTATTATATACTGCGGCCAAATGGGTTATATCAATTTTATCCTCATTGGCATTAGGCAAATTAATTATCCATTCTTCAGAGTGCAAAAAATAAGTATGCAATTCAGGACTTAGTCGCTCTACTCTATCTACAAATTTATTATCAATAGTTCCTGTGGCTAAAATCCATTCAATGCCACCGGAATAATTAGAGTTATATTTATCCCTACGAATATACTGCATTGTTAATTCTGTAGGATTAATTTCAGGGGCATCAGGATTCAGGGAATGTTGCAATTCCGAATATTCCTGCGCTAATTCATATAATTTTTGCATATTAACAACCAATTTTCCAAAATCACTTGACCTGTCAAATTTATATGCATACCACTCATCCCGGTAATACCCATCGTTAGCTCCAAAATCCCTCTGCTGGATATGTACTCCGTCAGAATTTATGGCATAATTCGCTACGCAGACCACTCTCTGCGGGGACAGCCCTTCGCCCGTCCGGGGGATTATCTTTATTGTCTCTCCGCCGCTTATCCGCTCTATCTTAAACTGCTGCCCGGCGCTGTTCTTTGAATATGCATACTGCTTTATATCCGTATCGTGCGCGCTGGAATTGTTCTCTACACCCAGATATTTATTGCTGTTCCTGTTCTTTATCCGTATATATCCCGTTGTAAAATCCCGCTCCAAATAAAATTCCTGCCAGATTTCACCCTTAAAGCTCTCCTGGACTATCTGAGCGCCGTCCGCCTGCGAATGCTCCTGGACAGACATATACTTATTGCTCTCTCTGTTCTTGAAATAATATGGGCCTGATTCCAGAAAGTGTACGTCCACATCAACGGTATCGCTGTAGTTGGTGTCGGCGCAGTAGGCC
>ERZ779896.1574-NODE-1574-length-18625-cov-3.778460_pt1 | contig 18625 bp, 12 predicted proteins | sample MGYA00511067_ERZ779896 | MGnify/ENA primary metagenome ERZ779896 (study PRJEB29588, sample SAMEA2161597) | human gut metagenome | biome: human gut; feature: human-associated habitat; material: faeces | place: Denmark | collected 2008/2010 ... | reverse complement strand
ATCTCACACACCAAATAAAACGAAAAAACGCGAAGTTGTCAAGGCCTCGCGCATTCTTAACATAAGTAATCTTCACACTCTTTTTATCCTCCTTGCGAAAGACGATGGATCTGCTGTTTGTAGAGTGCCAACATCTGCGCATTGTCGATCGGAGAACCAACCAACACCATCCGGTTGTCCCCATCCACCAGAAAAGTATGAAGCAACGACTGCTTTTCCGATATCCCGTTCAAATAAAGTATATCACTTTTCGGGTCGATATAAAACGCTGCGTCGAACCCCTTCTGACGCAAAAGCCATTCCAACGTATCGAACGAATACGTCCTCACGTAATAAACGATCGGAACGCGATCCTCTTCTCCCCAGGCCTCTTCCATCTCTTTCCACTGGGAAAAAGCCTTGGAACAGGCACTGCATTCGCCGTTGATGTACACAATCACCCGCGGCCCTTGCATCGGGGCCGTACACACGCTGTCGGCAAGACTCCGGTAAAGCAAACCCTCGGGCAAAACAACCTCCGAGCCGATCCGAGACCCCACCACACGCTCGATCTCCTTTTCTTCAGCGCTCTTGCAGGATGAAAAAAGGACGAGCAAACTGAACGCCAACAATATACAACGAGGCATCTTTTACTGCAATTATTCCTCTCTAACACAACCCTCAGAACACCCCTCTCTTAACCAAGAGGTCTTCTCAAAACAAACCTACGGTTCTTTCTACGGAAAGGATGACAGATCGTAAAAACGGACTTCCTTGTCTCCTTCTACATTGTAATAATCGACATACAGGGTGTCTCCCCAAAAATCCATCATCAGCGGATTGACATCCAAACGCAAGGTATAAAGCGGATCGCCATCCTGCGAAAAGACATAGATGGACGTGTAGATATTTTCTTCCCCGGTGGCTTCCAACCGATCGTATTCCGCCTGCTCCAATTCCCGCTCTTGCCGAATCGTCTTTCCCGAAGCGGTGAGTACATACACCTTGCCGTCGTTCCATTGTATGTCCCTGTAATACCGGATCGTTTTGTCCAATATAATAGAAGCCATTTTCCCTCTTTCCTGAAAAACAGGAGGCGCAAAATGATATTGTTTTATCGGCGTAATCTGCCCTTGTGGATCTACTTGAAGAAAATCGAGTATATCCCCGAAAAACACCGCACTGAAAAGACGATCGCCGGCTCTGTTGATCGCCATCGGACCATAATACAAGTTGGTAGCTACAAATACGGGATATGGCTGATCCGTCCCGGTGTAAAGCGGGAAATCCTCAAAATAGTTCAACTTTCTTTCCCCGGCAAGGTACGTGGCGTACATCTTCCGCTCCTGCAATTCCACAGGGAGAGCACGCCCAAGCAATATCGTATCACCCTTCGGAGTAAAAACAGCGTACAAAGGATCGAACATCTTTCCTTTGTGAGGGGTTTTTACCTCCCGAAGATCGATGCGGTAAAACGGATGAAAAGGCTGCTCGGGAGAGCATTCGTTCAAGTTGTAGAACGATGCATATTCGTTCGTATTGCCGGACCAGGTAACAAAAACCGAATCGTTGATCCGATAAGGACCGCCTATGAATGTATATTCATCCGGTCCCTCTCCGTAGAGAGCAAAAGTCTTCAAGGTATCGCCCGTAGCGAGATCGTGCAGGCTCAACAAAAACTCGGTGTTTTTATACTGCCTCAACACGATCCGATCGGCGAAAACCAAAAAACTTCCGGCCCCTCGCAGCGTCCACGGAAGCCGTCCCTCAGCTTTCAGTTCATAGACCGGTCTGTCGGAAAACAGATCCGCCGTACTTTCCGGCTGCGACGAACATCCCCCCAAAAACATCCCCATGCCACCCAGCAAGAGGATGAACGAAATCCTTCGGATACGCATATTTTTACTCATATCCTATTTCAGGAGGAATTACCCACTCTCCATTGACCCAATACTCAACTACTTTATCCTCATTGAGCCACACACACCTTTGTACGGTATCAAATATATGACATGTACCATCTATAATAATCTCCCCTTCGCCCGAAGCCAAAGCCTCGATATTGGCCAGTGCCACGTCGGAGAGCTACGCACGGTTTTGGAGAGAAACACCTGCAGCTGCAGCAATACCCATTGCTGCCACTGCGCAAAGAAGGGTGAAGGGTTACTTTCTTTTTCATGGTTATAGTTTTTAGGTTTGACTTTCTTTAACAAGACAAAGAAAACAAAAATTTCACCCTTTGTCAAGTGTTCTGAAAATTTTAACACGATTTGTTTTACTATCCTCTACCCCTTTTCGCCAGCAGGATGGACGACTCCTCGAGCGGTTTCATGTTCCTCATGTTATACGACAGGATTTCACGGTCGCCCAGCCCATTGGTACGCAGTACATAGAGCGTATCTCCCGAAAAACGGAAATCGTCCGGGTTCACATCGAGATAAAGGGTGTGCAATGGCTTTCCTTCATCGCTAAACACCAACATCTTCATGAAGGTTTCTTCTTTTTCCCCCTGCTCCATACGATCCGACTGACGGCGTTCCATAGCTATGCGCTCATTTATCGTACGACCACCTATGGATAAAACATACACCCGACCATCGTGCCAATGGACACGATAATAATAGGTAGCTGATTTTCCAGTCAATCCATACGAAGTGCCATTGGTCCCGGAAGAAGTAGTAGAATATTCATATATTTTGAACGGCTTCAATTCCCCATCCTCCAAATGGTAAAAATAAATCCCATCCACCGAAGAAAAAGCATTAAACACCTTGTTTCCACGATCATTAATAGCCATACGACCTTGATACAAGGCATATCGCCCCATCGGCGGCATCTGTTTTTCTTTCGCCTCGTTTTGACTTGCCGGATAATTTATGCAATAACGAGGAAGCCCCTCTCCAGGCTTGTATACAGCCATCATCGTGGTATTCGTCTTTTCATAAGCCCTCGCCACAATTGTCGTGTCAGCCGTGGAAACCAAAGGCGCATCCAAAGAGCCTTTATATCCTTTATAAAACTCTTTTTCTTCTTGCCGTATCTTGGCAAGATCAATATAATAGAACGGACGAAAAACATCCTCGTCCTGCAGATGGTGCAAGTTGTAAAAAGCAATATGATCTTTTCCGTTGGTCGTAGAAATATAAAACACACTATCGTTGAGTGGTTCTATACAAGTTACCATATTGTACTGATCCGGTCCTCCTCCGGGAAAAACAGCCTCTTTCAGCAGCTCCCCATTGCGTCGATCATAAATTCCAACACCATATCCCATACCTCCCCACATTACATCATGAGTGGTTAGCAGGTAATCACCCATTACCACAATATCCCCCGCATAAGCCCCGATCAAGTCTATCGGGAGTTTTTGCCCTTCCTCAAGAGCATACCGGGGAAGGTCAGCAAACATCTCTTCCGTGCTGCCGTATTCTTTTTCCGCACAGCTTATGACTCCTGCTACTACCACCCACCCAAAAAGGATGGAAGAAGTCCATTTCTTTGACATTTTCATCGTTTTTCCGTTAATATTTGCCCCTTCTACCGAAGCCAAAGCCTCGATGTTGGCCAGCGCCACGTCGGAGAGTTGTGCACGGTTTTGCTCACCCCGACAAGTCGGTGTACCTCACACACCAAATAAAATGAAAAAACGCGAGCTTGTCAAGCAAATTCTCTTTTTCTTTTACTCTTTCAGCATATACCGAAGCACCACAGGATTGTCTTCCGGTGAAAGGCTACGCAAGATTGCCCGGTTTTCCTCATCCAAAACAGCCTCCGACACATACTTGTCCAAGTAATCCACCGGAACCGCCAAATACAGCACTTCCCCATCCAAGAAACCTCCCGTGGACAGGGTAAGACCTTCGGAAGCGGTCTTAAAACAAACATTCTCCCCGTCCGGCATCCCGGAGAACAGCGTATAATTTTCCCCGTTCATAACAACCGTACACAAAAAGCGATCATTCCAAATCAGAGGAGGAAAAACACTGGAAACGATTTCCGTTTGATGCTCCTTCAGGATATTTTTTATATCCGTCGGCGAAGTCTCGTCGGAAATATAATGATCCATGTTGTGCCGCTGTCCGAAATCCAATTCTATATATGGAGATATTTCGCCTCGATCATAGCGATAGATCATCCGGTCGGCAACAGCATTTACGGTAAGTATCCCACTGGGTTGGCGACGGAATGCCGTAAAAGTATAATTCCTACCCGCCGCAATTATATTTTCGGCCGAGGGCTTGGTAAGCAAAGTTCGACCTTCTGTATCAGCATTATAAAGCAGCACATTGTCCTGAGCCGAGAAAGATGAGAATACCGCATACTTTCCTTCCTCCAAAGCGAAACATTGTTGGGCGGGAGCAGGAAAGCGCTCCGAGCCGAGTTCCAACTTTCGCATCTTCTTTCCATCCTTCCGCCGGTAAACATCCAATACATTGTTGTTCTCCAGCAGTTCAAAATGGCCCGTAAAAGGGTTTATCGAAATATTCATCGCCGCGATATAATCATCCGGCCCCCCTCCCCGAGAACAGAGCGAATAGAGGTATTTCCCTTGCGGATCATACACCTTTATGTCTTTGTTTTGCATAAAATCCATCACATAGAGGGTATCATGATACGCCGCAAGGATTAGTGCCGGGGTCAGAAGACTGCTGTCCGAGGTTTCCAAGGGAATAAGATCGACCCGTTCAAACAGGTCGGAAAAGCGAACATCGTCGGACAATTTGTCGAGGTCGAAACACATCGTATCGACCTGTGTTTCGGACGGGCGCCCGCAACCGAAGCAAAACACAAAACAGAGGATAAAGGACAAACACCTCATTGCTGCGAAACAGATATTAATTTAATGCCATTGTCCTGTAGTAGGATCCACATCATTCCCTGTACAATACATGCAAGCAAGACCGGTAAAACCATCCGGAAACACCCCCGTTTTACCAACATAATGAGAAACAACATCTCGGGCTTGATTCTCAAGGCCTCCCTTACACGAGAAAACAAAAACAGACGCAACAGTACCCCTACAATAACGCCCGCGTATTTCATAACCGAAAGCGAACAACCGTCTCATTGTCTTCTACAATCCTGTCGGTTATCGCATAAATATTTTTTTCATCCTTGTCCACACAAAATCCACCCCACACAGGCAGATCGAGATTCAACCTTTTCACCGGCCGACCCTCCCAATCGTATACAAGAATATGCTTGTAATAACTCATGGGCAAACCATCTATCAACCGCCCTGTTTTCAGATCCTCCATGGTAAAATCGTTATACATCATGTAGATATACTTCTTTCCCACCTGGACATTGTAGCAGAGCGGCACCTGATCGTTGTATCCGATATTCAACCCATCCTGGGCAACTCCATAGTCGGGCAAAATATCTGAAAGTACGACGACATTTTTCACCTGATCGCCCTCCAGATCGAAAACAAACACATAACGCCCCCAGGGAGTATTGGAATAAACAAAGCGGGGTCTATCCGGATGTCGGAACAATACACCGGTATAGGCTGTACTCTTTATGTAAGCATTTACATCCTTCCCGTCGGAAGGATACGGGTAATCTATGGGTACAAGCGTGTCCTGTTCCATGTCGAATAAAGCGAACATATTATCTCCCAGCCCGAAATTCATTGCCAGATAAAGCGTACTATCCACCGGGCACAAACTTCTCGGGAAAGCTTTTTGATTTCTCCAATAATAAGTTTCCCACTGCGCCGGATCCGATATCTGCTCCGGAGGATTCATTTCCACACAGAAAGCCTTGTTTTCCCCGTTGTACGGCGCGAAAAAGATCAAACGTTCCTGACCGTAGTCAACGTATATTTTCGGAATGAACATCTCATGCGGCCCCTCTCCACGAGAAATAAACTCATCCTGAAAGAACAGGGAGTCTCCTTTTAACTTCCAAAGGGAATAAGCATTCACACATCGGGAGTGATTGACGATCATCGTGCTGTCAAACACCGCTTCAGGATCGGCCATTCCTATTTTCAGACTGTCGGTATAAAGCACTTCATGAGTCAGGGACACATCTTTGCCTTCCCACAAGTCCGCCTCCTTATCGGAAGCACAACCCGAGAGCAAAAAAGCCAGAAAAACAACAAAATATTTCTTCACTTCAACCTCGCTTTATTTTTCCACTTTAATATATCCTGCCAATGTTAAGCTTCCTACTTCTCCATTGGATTCACAACATGAAACGTGTATTCATGAAATTTGTCCTCAGAACAAGGAGCTTGTGGAATGCCCTCTCCGCCAGCAATCGCCTCAATATTGGCCAATGCCACGTCGGAGAGTTGTGCCGGTCTTTCCAACCCCGCCCAACCCCTACATCTTGGTGTATCCCGCACACCAAATAAAATGAAAAAATACCAGCCTGTCAAGTGCTCCACAAAATTTAACACGGATAGTTCTCGTATCCGAAAAATCCCCTGCCGGGTTTTGCAGTACAGCTCCCGAAAATATCACCACCAGATCTGCCGCCCTTCTGTGTAGGTAAAGATACGCTCCTCCCGGCCTTTGGTGCGGTCGGAAAGCAAAAGCAGGGCATTCTCCGGTACCCCCTCGAAGGTTATCCGGTGAGCATCCGCCGTTTTCGTCCCGATCTCCCGCCAACCGTCCTCCCAGTAGTACAAGGTGTAGGTATCGCCCGGTTCCACTTCGTTTCCGGTGGTACGGGGAGAGAAACCCACTGCGCTGATCTCCCGGGGAGCCCCCAAGTCGAGACCTATCCAGGATTCCCTGTCCGCTGCTTCGTAGAAGGAAACGATGTCCCCGTCGAAAGCCCGGTCTTTGGGTTGGTACGCATAGCGGTCCGCCGTGCCGATGGGCGTACCGGAGAGTCGCTGCCCGTTCTTATCGAAAAAAGCCAACTCTCCGACCATCGAACGGTTGCCCCGGGTATCGACATAGCGGACATAACGGTACTGACCTGGGCAATTCACCGGAAGGGTTTGCAGATGGGAGGCCACGGAATCCTGTATCCTCGCCAAAGGGACGGCATCGGAAAAATCCGGACGATTCGCCCCTTCGAAATGATTGCCGACCAGTTGTTGTGCGTACCCGATAAAACGATAGGGGATGCGCATCTTCTTTTCGAGGGTAACGGTCCTTTTCCGCAAGGTATCGGGAGAAAGAGGTTGTACGGTGCCGTCATTGGTCAAAACGAAGGGATCTCCGGCAGGAACCACGCGCCCCTGAAGGTAGTAGGCCGGCAAGAGAACGATGCCCTGCCCCAAATCCTGTTCCCGGGTGTTATAGGCTTGGTTGTCGATCACGCCGGTAGCTACGTCCCGAAAGAGCGCCTTTCCACCCTTAATCTCGGCACAGGCGACCGGTTCCCAACCCCGAAGAGCCGACACGCAGAGGTAAAGGATCTTCGTCCCCCGCGGCACATCTTCCAGGGACACCGTTACGTCCACTACGGGGATGCCGTATTGCGCCGTAACATCCCGAAGGTCGCACGAGCGGAATACCGGCGGGATGTCTTCCTTCCCGAGACGTTTGTAAACGATCCCGTTGCGCTGTATGGCAAAGCTGCGGCGGTAGATTTTGGCCACTTTTTCGCGAAGCTGGACTTTGCCGGGATAGAGCCCAAAACCCACTTGAAATTCGCGTGCATGCCCCGTCGTGTCGATCACTACATTCCAATAGTGTTTGTCGTGCAAGTTGGCCCACTGCGGGACGAAGTCGATGGCAACGGGGATACCGTTGCCGCGCATCTGGAAGAGGGCGTAATGGGTCTCGTCGATGCAATTTCCCCAATGGCTTTTCAACAGGTTGGGATAGCTCTGGGGCACGCCGTACTGGTCCATCCCGTGATTGAACGTCAAGTCGATCTTGCGGTTGAGCAGATGGCAGAGCTGTACCGGATCGCGCACCGTATCGTATTCCGGCGTCCACCAGCGAGGGTTCCGCCGGGCATCGATTTTCCAATCCGAAAGGTATTCGGTCATGCTGCGGTACGGCAGAATGTATTCGCAGAACTGTTCGAAGGTGTAATGACGGTGCCAAGGAGTGCTTTCCCACGTATCGAACGAGGCATCGATGGCGCGGATCAGGTAGTCGGCCGGGATGGTTTCCAGGTCGGAGTGTTTGCGCAGGCGGGTGTCGGCCGTACGGGGATCTTTCTTGCGGAATTCCGCGAAGAGATTGCCGATACGGGGAGAATTCAACCCTTCGTCGGCCGGAACTTGAGCGATTTCGGGCAAAAGTTCCTCGTAGGCTTCCAGAGCAGGGCTGGAGACAGTGTATTTGCCTGCCATGTTCCCGATCAGGTATTCTGCCGCACGGCGTTTGAGACTATCCCGAGGGGCGGAATAATGGTCCAGGACGGCTTGCAGCTCCGAACGGTTGTCCCCGGCAAGGTCCAATGCAACGGCGAGTTCGTCGCCCTGTCCGGAAGGGTTGCATCCTGCCAGGAGTATCACTGCAGTGAGTGTCAAGAAAATCCTTTGCTTCATGGGGCCTATTTTTCAACAAAGAAACAAAAAAGCCTGCAAAATATGTAACCATTTTCCGAATATATTCCCAAAAACGGAAAAGAGAGAAAAAAATGAGCTTTCCTTTTTAGATACTGTAAGGAGATAGGTCCCCATGGGAACATTTCCCGGTCTTCATTCAAACCAGCAGCCTTCCGCTTCCTCCACGCATTTCGGAAAGTCCCCCTAAAAATCCAAACTGCTCCCTTAAAACGCCGTTTCCTCATCTCCCTGCGGATTCCCAGCAAGACGGGCATCGGACGATGTCTTTCCCAGACCGACATAAGAAAAGCCTCGGCACCACCCGTGCCGAGGCTTCCCCGTGCTCGAGGCGGGAGTCGAACCCGCGACCAACAGTTTAGGAAACTGCTGCTCTATCCAACTCTACACTAGCGTGTAGACCGCTTTTCAGGAAAAGCAGTGTGCTACCCAAAAACCGGTTAGGTTCAAAAAAAGGGGCGGTTAACTTAATATTTGGGTGTAGCCTTTTTACAACTAGACATTTTCATTCGGATACGTAAATCACGTATTTACAATGAAAAACAAAATCAATTTCACACTTGAAAAACGGAAGAACCGTGAAAATTCGGGTGTAAACACAACCGATGTGCCGGTTCTGGCAGTTATCTCCTATCCCGGACAGCGGATCAAATACCCGATAGGCTATCGTGTAAGCGCATCTGATTGGATGGAAGAAGGACAAGTACAGCCTTTTTTCGTTACGGACAATGGTGTAAATGCCGACGAAGTAAATGCCCTTATCGCTAAGATCAAATGCGAAATAAACAGCTATTTTGCGTATTGCGATGCCGTGCATTCCGAGCCATCCAAAGCCGAAATACTGAACAAACTGAGGTTGCTTACAGGACGGAAAGAAAAGGCGATCAAACGCCTTGCAAAACGGCAAATAAAGCCCGCAGAAACACGTTCGTTCCTAGATTACATCAATGAACACCAACTATTCAAAAACTTCTCTTACGACCGTAAAAAAGGATACAGAAGTGCTTTCAAACACCTCTTTCGTTTCTGTAAGACATACGGTATCACCGCAAATTTCGACACCATTACCACCCAAGTATTGGAGAACTTCCGCAAGTATCTAACGGACGGAAAACATTGTAAACCTGTTTCGAAAAACACCGTCAGTTATATCTTGACAGCCGTCAAATCCTTCTGGCGTTACTGCATCAAAATGGGCTACACCAACAACAACCCCTTTTTGCGGTTTGAAATCGAACCCGAAGTGTACGGCCAGCCTATCTACATCACCAAAGAAGAGCGAGACACTCTCTATTACCTCCATATACCGGATGAGAGGCTGAGAAAAACAAGGGACATCTTCGTGTTCCAATGCCTCGTAGGATGCCGTGTAGGGGATCTGATACGACTTAAAAAGGAGAATGTAGTAAACGGGGCCATTGAGTACATCCCCCGGAAAACCAAGGACGAAAGACCCGTCATAGCACGAGTACCCCTTTGCCCCAAAGCACAAAGCATCATCGACCGCTATACAACGGTAGAAGATGAAAAACTACTTCCCTTCATCAGTCCGCAAAAGTACAACGACTACATCAAGGAACTTTTTAGATTTGCCCACATCACCAGAACCGTCACAAGGCTTAATCCACTCACCCGACAGGAAGAAAGGGTTTCGATAGCCGACGTTGCATCTTCCCACATGGCACGAAGAACCTTCATAGGCATTCTGCATCGGAAAGTCAAGAATGAGGTGATCGGTTCAATGAGTGGACACAGTGCCAATTCCAAGGCATTCTCCCGGTATTATCACATCGAGGATGACACAAAGAGGGATGCGGTGAACACCTATCTCGATTAATAGGCAAGTTCAAACAAATAAAAATCTTATCCTACAACAATTTTTAGGAATATTCGCGTAGTTTTGATACGGCAACAGCCCAGATGCTCAGTAAAAATTTACGGTATTTATTCTTCAAATAGAGTATTTTACGTAGATTTGCAATGACGGAAATTATTCCGTTCATTTTACTGAACAAAAAGGCGTTAAGCTTTTGTCCTTGTTAAAGCGAAATCTAGCAAGTTTCTTTTTAACCGACAAGGATAAGCATACGACGTCTGCGTCATATTTGTATAAGTATGGCGTGGGCTGTTGCTTATTTTTTGTGGTTAAGGTTTTGCTAGAACCTCGCTTTGCAAATCATAAGTTTACAGTACCACGCTTTTTTATGCCCATACACTAACTTCTTCGTTTCGGTACTGGATGGGGATGAGAAATAACTATAATCATGAAATTTTTAAAAAGAATCTTTTTAGCCCTATTAGTGGCTCTAGTTACAGTCGGATGCTCAAAGGAAGATAGACGAGTTTATCTTGAATCTATCTCTATCCCTCGAACGATAACGATCGAAGAAGGCCAATCCCAAAAATTGTCTGTCTCTGTTTTACCAAATGGCATAACTGAAGAATATACGATTTTATGGAAGTGCTCCGATAACACAATTGCATCTGTAGATAGAAATGGCAACGTCAAAGCAATTAAGGCGGGAACGACAACGATTATTGCCTACGAAAAGACAAAACAAAACATTAAGTCCGAATGTGAAATAACTGTTACTGCAAAACCAGTAAAAATACACTCAGTATCTTTTGTAGAAGCCCCATCTTCTTTAATAGAAGAAGAATCAACAACATTGATAGTGGAAGTAGCCCCTGAGAACATTAATCAGCCATACCAACTTGAATATGCGTCCTCCCAAACAGAAGTTGCAACTATAGACAATACCGGGAATTTAACCGCCATAAAAGCTGGGAAAACGACAATATCTGTCTATGTCAAAGACAATTCACAAGTGAGGGATGAATTTGAATTAACCGTAATGGAAAAAACGATTCCTATAAATAGTGTATCTTTTAAAGAAGCCCCAACAGAATTAGTAGTTGATGGAGAACAGGACTTAATTGTTGAAGTTGCCCCGGAGAATGTAAATGAACCTTACGAATTGATTTTTACCAGTTCCGATCAAACGGTGGCTACGGTTAGCGAAACAGGCAGACTTAAAGCATTGAAAACCGGAAAGGCACTGATAGGGGTATTTGTTAATAACAATCCGGAAATAAACGCGGAATTTGAATTGACGGTACGAGAAAAACCAATCCCGATAGAAAGTTTATCGTTCTCCACTTATAAAGAAACTCTGGAAGAAGGCCGCACAGATCAAATCTCAGTATCCGTTGTCCCAGATAATATTAACGTGCCTTATAAATTGGTGTATGCCTCATCTGAAAAATCGGTAGCAATAGTCGATGAATCCGGCCTTGTAACTGCTATAAAAACCGGAACAACAACAATAAGTGCATATGTAGAAAATAACGAAAAAATAAAAGCAGAATATATATTAACCGTAACCCCCAAAAAAGTAGAAATTGAAAGTATCACATTTCAAGACAATAAAACCTCATTAGTAGAAGGAGAAACAAACCAAACTTCATTAAAGGTCAATCCTGAAAACATTAATCAACCATATAAGATATCGTACAAATCATCCAACACAGATGTTGCTACGATAGATGACAACGGTTTGGTAACCGCAATAAAGGCAGGACAATCTACAATAAGTGCTTTTGTTGAAGGAAGAGACATAAAAACAGAATATATATTAACCGTAACCCCCAAAAAAGTAGAAATTGAAAGTATCACATTTCAAGACAATAAAACCTCATTAGTAGAAGGAGAAACAAACCAAACTTCATTAAAGGTCAATCCTGAAAACATTAATCAACCATATAAGATATCGTACAAATCATCCAACACAGATGTTGCTACGATAGATGACAACGGTTTGGTAACCGCAATAAAGGCAGGACAATCTACAATAAGTGCTTTTGTTGAAGGAAGAAACATAAAAACAGAATATATATTAACCGTAAAAGCAAAACCAATAGAAATACAAGCAATAACTATAACTAACAACCGTTCGAGTATTGATGTCGGCGAAATATTGGACCTACAAGTTTCTGTTAGCCCAGAGGGGGTTAATCAACCCTATGAACTTCTCTTTTTTAGTTCAAATCCGCAAATTGCCTCAATAACACAACAAGGAAGGATAGAAGCTTTGAATGTAGGGAATGTGAAGATATCTGTGTCTGTCAGCGGAAAACCTGATATAAAAGCAGAATTTGAAATGCTTGTGGACAAAATCATAAACATCCCAGATGTTAATTTTAAAATCTTTGTCGCCACAAAATATGATACTGATGGGGATGGAAGAATTCGTTATTCCGAAATAAAAGACGTGAAAGAACTTTCCTTTGTATCCACAATTAACTCCACGGAAGGAATTGAATATTTTGAACATTTGGAAAAAGTTTATTTTTGGCAAGGTCTTACTTCTTCTCCCGATTTCTCTTACAATAAAAATTTGCGTCATCTCTCCATAAGTGGAAAAAGCAATAGTGGAAACGAATCCATAACATTAGATCTAACGGCAAATGAGTTATTGGACACTTTAGTAGTACAGCACCATGGATTGTTAGGTATTAATCTAGGAAGCAATTCTCATTTAAAGGTGGTGACAATCATATCTACACCACTAACAGATATTGATTTAAACAGCTGTTCTAATCTGCGCAAATTATCCTTGTATAGCAATAAATTATTGAGTTTAAACATACGAGACTTGAAACTTTTAGAGGAAGTCAATTGTGAAGGGAACCTATTCAAACGCATTAGCATAACGGGATGTGAAAAATTAGCGACTTTTAAAGGAGGATATAACCCTAATCTCATATCTGTAGATTTGAGTGGTAGCGGTTTTATTTCATTCAAACGCTTGTATTCCGATTTATTCAATGGAGGAACAGCCAATTTAGAAGAACTCATTTTAAATGAATGCTTATCCTTAGAAAATGTCACATCAAATCATATGTTTAAAAAACTAAGTTTACAAGGCTGTATAATGTTAAAAAGTCTTTCTTTCGAGGATATTTATTCCAATTCCGATGTAGCATCTGTAAATGTGAATGATTGTGTCAGATTGCAAAATTTTAATGCACGCTCATATTACGGATCGGCTGGCCAATGGAGTTCACCAAATATTACAGAATTATCTTTAAATAATTGTGTGGCGTTATCATCTTTGATTATAAATAGTAGTAAGATTAAAGAATTGGATCTGAGCACGTGTAAGAATTTAAAATCTCTTTCAACGAGTACTTACCTTGAAAAAATATATGTATGGGCTGGATGGACAAGGCCTACAGGATGGGAATACAATGACAACGTACAAATCATTGAAAAATAAGCATTAAAGACCATGTTAAATGGATTATCCGAAATATTCAAGCACTTGGGTCGGGATGTCATGATCTATATGATACCCGGCCTAGTGGTGCTGTTGGACTTGGCATACTTGGATCATCTGTATAATACACAGGTGTACGACAATCTGAAGGATATACCTTGTTTATGGGTTGTTTTTATCGGGGTGTTGTATTTGTTAGGTCAGTGTTGTATGGCTTTGTGTACATATATATCTTACCTTAAGGGAGGTTTCTTGATCAAACGTCGGAAAGATAGACTGCTATTGAAAAAGGAAATCAGGGTGTTTAAAAAGAACACACAGCTTTATGAACAATACATCGAACGGTATGATAACTTGCGGTACTTTCGATTAAATCTCAAATATGCTTTTTTACTCACGGTTATTATCAACATGATTGCGATGTCCATTGCATCCCTGATAAATGGTTCAGGCCCACTACCGATTATTACATGTGTATTGGCCTCTTTGTATGGGTTGTTTTGTGTGGCATCTAAAAGAGCAAAAGATAGCTTTGAGGCTCGGTTAAAGGTATTGTCTGGTAAGCTTGACAATAAGACAGAAAATAACATTTAAGACAAGTCCCCTCCCTCCAAAGGAGGGGATTTTTGTATCTCGACGTTTAATGTTAAATCCTCAACATTGACAACATATTTACCTCAATAGACTTGCTTTTTCATTAAAAATTTTATATATTTGCATTCATGGTAATTTTGCGCAAGAGGCAAAACCACAAGTCCATCTTCTACCAGAAAAACAGCTAACCACCACCACCTACTTTTACCGCTTTTTTACAGGGACTCCCGATGGGGAAGCAATATATATCTATTGCAAAATCCCTGAACCGACCACCTTAAAACGCAAGCCGAAAGCGTATTCCGCACCTCGTTGCCACGTTAGATAACACCTTTCAAGTGCGGAGGGAGGGATTGTTTTTCTTAATCTAAACTATAAATGACGATAGAAAAACCCCAAGGGGAGCAGATTATTTACACTCCGGGCGGTACAAGGTACTTGGCGGAGAAAATGAAAGACTTGCCGATGAACTGTTTGTTCGACAAAGGCAAAACAGGCTGCGGAGGAACAACGATAGCCCTCTGCAATGAACAAAACTACATCATACTGGTTCCGATGGTGAACCTGATCAAAAACAAGCTGGCTCAAGCGGGAAAGGATAGCTACGAAATATTTGGTGTCCACGCTGGCGTCTGTTACGAAGAATTTACTGATTACTGCCGAAGGGTATGGGGCAAAAAACATCCTTTGAAAATCATGTCTACTTACGATTCGTTCCTGAAGACGGGATGCTGGCTAGAATTCCTGCATTTCAACCCGTATGACAATGCGCAAGTACTGGCAGACGAATACCATATGTTGGCCTACTGGTACAAATTGAAACCGCACACCATGCGAGAAGTAATGTTCAACGCGGCGAAGTACGACAACAAATGTTTCATGACGGCAACTCCTTTACATGGACTGTCACTACTCAGAGAACTGGAAGGCTATCCTACCGTAAAGGTAGACTGGGAAGAAACGGAACAAAAGCACATCCGGCTAATCCCGGTGAGGAGCGTGCAAAAATCCTTGACCGAACTGGTAAGGCAGAATTATACGGAGCATATAACCGGAGAAACGGATATCAACCTACACATCTTCATCAACAGCGTCAATACATCGGTAAAAATCGCCTACGATTTAGACATCCCTCCAGAACACGTACGAATAGTCTGTTCCGAAAATGACGAGAAAAACATCTACAAAGCAGGGAAAAAATACAAGATCGAAACAATGGACACTCAATCCAAAATCATCAATTTTTACACCGCCACCGCCTTTTGCGGAGCGGATATATACGATAAAAATGGTGTAACGGTCATTGCTTCAGATGCCTACAAACAACACACCTTACTGGATGTAAGCACGATGATCCCCCAAATCATGGGGCGTATCCGGAACAGCAGGTATAAAAATCATGCTCTACACATTTTCTCGGAAAACCGATATGACAGAAACAACAGCGAAGAAGAATACCTGGCCAGCATAAAGGAAGACTTTGAACAAGCCAAAAACTATGCGGAGGACATCAACAAAATGAGCCCAGACAATATACGAAAGACATATGAAGCATTGACCCTTAGCGGAAATCTCCGCAATGACTGCATCGTATTGGGTGAGGACGGGAAAGTGTATGCGGATGAAAACATCCTGAGGATAGACCTTGTAAACTATTACCTAAGAAAATCCTATACGACACAAGGACTGAGAGACTCCTATACAGCTGAAAATTTCACGATCCACGTGGATGAAGACGTGCAGAAAGAAATAGACCGGTTGGCAAGTTCAGCAAAGAACCATCGGTACAGTTTCAAAGATGCATTCCTTGAATATGCAGATGCCGTCGAACAATACAACGAAGAATGCAAGGAGAAAGGTATTTCACCCGATTTCTCAGAGTTCAACAAAGGAATATCCCACATATGGAGGGATCATCAATGCGTCATAGACGCCTACCAGCTATTAGGCAGGGAGAAGGTAGAAAAACTGGGATACAACACGAAATATGTGGATAGAGAACTTATCAAATGCTCCGATAAACCTCTGATGGCAAAAATAGTGGAGATGTTGGAAAAAGAGATAACAACCTTGCCGCAAGTCCGATTCGATAATGAGATCAGAAAAATATTGGCGGAAATAAACCACACACTCGGAATCCCAAAACCTGCGAGAGTGACAGACATCGACAAGTATTACTTCTGCAAACATTGCAATGGAAGTATCAACGACAAGAAAGGACGATACACTCGGATACTTTCTCCTAAAAGCATTATACTGTAACCAACCTGTTCAACAAAAGTTGGAAAATTATCCTATATAAAGCAGAGTAGTTTCCAGAATTTGTTGACATCACAGAACCATAAAACCGAAGGCCATTCCTTTATTGGGGGTGGCCTTTAGTTTTTCTAAAATAAGAGAAGATACTATTTTACTTTTTCTCCGAAAACTAAAAAACGTCCTCTGTTATTTTAGATATCTTGAAAAAACTAAAATAAAGCATATATTTGTTTTAGCAAACAAAAATAAGATCATGAAGAATTTTAAAGCGGGGAAATATCTTAATCAAGGCTTCTACTCTTGTTTTATGCCGGAATACATCAATAGAGAGTGGCTGCTAGATGACGTGGAATTAATCAATTTATTGGGGCAAGCAGAACGTGCAATAGGTAAGTTGGATATGTTTTCAGATTACATACCCAATATTGACCTATTTATTCGCATGCACGTGGTAAAGGAGGCTACGCAAAGTACAAAAATTGAAGGTACTCAAACTAATTTCGAAGAAGCTCTACAGAGTAGAGAAGATATTCCGCAAGAAAAACGGAATGATTGGGATGAAGTTCAAAACTATATCAGGGCATTAGGATTAGCTGTAGATAGAATGAGTATACTTCCATTTTCGGGTAGGTTAATACGCTCTATTCATAAAGAATTATTACAAGGAGTCCGTGGAGAACATAAACTACCAGGAGAATTCCGTACAAGTCAAAATTGGATCGGAGGGGCTTCAATAAATGACGCAGCATTCATCCCTCCTGTCCATACAGAAGTCCCTGGATATATTAGTGACATAGAATTATTTTCTCACAATAATCAAGTTAAATTACCTGAGTTAATAAAAATTGCTATCATACATTATCAGTTTGAAACCGTCCATCCTTTTTTGGATGGGAATGGCAGAGTTGGCCGGCTGTTGATCCCTGTATATCTGGTGGAAAAAGGGATACTAAAAAAACCGACTTTATATATATCTGATTTTTTTGAACGAAACAGACGTTTATATTATGACAATTTGATGCGAGTACGAACAGATAATAATATATGGCAATGGATTAAATTCTTTCTTGTAGGGATTATAGAAGTTTCTAAAAACAGCATAGAAGCATTTGATGCTATTTTAAAACTACAAAAAGAAACGGACGCAAAATTAAATACACTCAAAAGTAAAACATATAGCGCCAATGCGGTGCTTAATCATTTATACCAAAATCCTTTTGTGAATGCATACAAAGTTGCTGAACTTACAGGGAAAACTTTAGCATCATCGTATAGGCTCATTGAAGATTTAGTTAAATTGGGAATATTGGTTGAAACCACAGGAGGAAAAAGAGGAAGGCAATATATATTTTTAGAATATTTTAAGATATTTAGTAAATAGCTCTTTTTCAACAAAGACTGGTAAATTACCTTTAACAAAAAGATGCATCTCCAAAAAATGTTGATTATCTGCTTTTTACATTTTAATAGACTAGCGTAGCGATAATTGCGATTTTGAAAGAGAGGAGCACGTAAAATAGTCAGGGAGGTATGAAGACCACCCCGTCTAAATGGGGGATGATACCGGGGTATTTGTGTAGGGGGAAGTGAAAAGAGGAAGCAAAATGTTTCCCAGATACCCTTAGCCTATATATCCGGAGGTTGGGAGGTTTCGAGAGGGGGAATTTTACCCAGCCGATTTTGAGGAAAGGAGTGAGGACGGAAAGCCTTGCTCCTTTTCTTTTTTAGAAAGGGAGAGAGATTTTCCTGGGTGGAAATGTAGGATTGGGAACAAAATCGCTCCTACAAATATCTGAAAGTGATCTTTTATGTTAAAAAAAGGAGTGCATTTTTTGCAGAAAATGGAAAAAAGAAATGAAAATTTGACTGGAAAGGTTCAAATCTATACCTTTAACACACTGACAAACAACAATCAACCTGTATCTAAATGTGAATGTTTGGGTGTAAATTCGGGTGCAAACTATGTTAAAAAAGCCCCTGTATATCGTGCAGAGGCTTTTCCGTGCTCGAGGCGGGAGTCGAACCCGCG
>ERZ779896.1573-NODE-1573-length-18638-cov-7.090459_pt1 | contig 18638 bp, 18 predicted proteins | sample MGYA00511067_ERZ779896 | MGnify/ENA primary metagenome ERZ779896 (study PRJEB29588, sample SAMEA2161597) | human gut metagenome | biome: human gut; feature: human-associated habitat; material: faeces | place: Denmark | collected 2008/2010 ... | reverse complement strand
GGAGGCTGAGGCAATGCTCTAAGCATTGCCTCAGCCAGGCGCCTCTTAAAAAGAGGCGCCTAAAAAAGGGCGCTTGCATATAAAAAACCTATGTGCTATAATGGCAGTCGGGCTACGGACAGTTCGTAACCATCCTGTCCCAGGACGCGCCGGCCCGCTGTATTTTAAGCGTCCTGAAAATAAAACTAAGGAGAAATTGAATATGAAAAACAAGCTTGCTTCCAAATTGGCGGCCGCAGGCGTGATAGGCGCGCTTTATGCCGGCCTGACTTATCTCTTCGCATTTTCCAGCTTTACGGCCAACCAGCTTAGGGTAGCCGAAGCCCTAACCCTGATGCCCATGCTGATACCTCAGGCCTCCTGCGGCTTGGCCGTAGGCTGCTTTCTGTCCAATTTAATTAGCGGCTACGGCGTAGCCGATTTAATCGTAGGCCCATTAGCCACCCTGCTGGCCGGATATCTGACCTCCCGCTGCAAAAATTACTTTTGGGGCGCGTTTTGGCCGGTAGCCGTAAACGCAGTTGCCATTGGAAGCATGATAACCATACTTTCAGGCGTCTTTACCCTGCCTGCGCTTCTGGTCAATATGGGCCAGATAGCTCTGGGTCAGGCCATAGCCTGCTATGCCCTGGGCGTCCCCCTTGTTTATGCGCTCAAGCGCAGCAGGGCTTTTAATAAAAAATTTCCCTCGGCTTCAGACGCGCTCTCTTCAAACGCGCGCCCTTCGGATAAAAATTAATTTCACGCTCGCAGTCCGCCTCAGGACGAAAGGATTGATATGTGCAAACTAAGCAAAAACAAGGCGCTGGGCTATCTTACCCTGCTGGCCGTAGCATTGCTTACCGCCGGACGTTCCCTTATATTTCTGCTTCCCCAGGTCGAATTCTCTCAATTATTTTATCTGCTTTCCCAGCTGGCCGCCGCCCTTTCCTGCGGACTGTGGCTTTTGGGCCGCATTTTTGACGAGCTGCTCCATAAGAACCGCGCTGAAATTTTCAGGTACGCCGCTTCCGCATTCGGTCTGCTCGGCTTCGCTATGGGACTTATGCATTTAATAATTAATCCGCTCAGCGGTATAACCCTGGCGGTAGATATAGCGTTCGCTCTTTTTGCTCTGGTATGGACAATTTTTATTTATCTCACCACCGTATCCAAAAAAGGCGCGCGCGCGGCGCTGTGGAGCTTAAGCATATGCTCCGCCGCTTCTCTGGCGCTATTCTGCGCCGCATTTGCGCTGGACGTTTATAACGGCTTTATATATCTTCCCTCCGACGCCGTTTTCCTTTACGCCCTTATGCTGCTTATGGAAACGCTGGGCCTGTTCGCGCCTGTTATATACGCCCTCTATGAAAGCCTGTCCCGTCTGCGCGCGCAGTATAAAAAGCCCTCCGCTCCCCGCCGTCCGGAATAACCCTTCTCAAAATAAAGCCCCAGCCTTTATATATCGCGGGCGCCGCTCAATGTTCCATTCCCGCGCCCCCGCTGCCTTGCAATAGGGAAAACTTATTTTCCTGCGGCGCATTGGGCTTTGACTGCATGGTTTTAGCCTTAATAACGTCAATACCCTCAGTTTAGAAGGAATTACACGCCTCCAAACGGGATAATCTCTTCATTTTCTGCGTTATCCTCAATAAGCGTACTCATAGGCAGCGCTTTCCTGGTCCGCCTTGAAAATGAAGAAATTCCTTTTCTTTGAAATCGCAGAGTCAGAAGGCATAAAGTTTGTGCCAGGTAAAACGCGCTTAAACGAGAAATGTACCGGGCATACTTGGAATCAAAGCAACGCGGCAGGACGCAGATTTTATGCCTTCTGACCGTCTTTTTTGTAAACTGAGGGTGCTAAAACAATAAAAGACCGCTGGTTTTACCAACGGTCCTTTGGTGCGGGTGTTCATAACGGATTTGATTAAAAGGCATTAAAATACCGGCAGAAACACACATATTTTTCATTCGTACATTTGAGTATTTCAAGATTTCTTCGTAAAATAAAACTATGGAAACGAGGAAACAAAATTATGGCAAAATTTATTGAAGAATTCTACTACGGTAACATCGACCCCCAAGCACGAAGCACTAAGCAGAATAAGACTGTTCAAAAGCAAATGGAGATTTTAATGCTTAATGAGGATTTCTTAACCGAAGCACTCACAGGAGAGAATAAAAAGAAGTTTCTCGACTTCGTTAATGCTTGGGTATCGTCAACAGAGAATCGAATCTTGATAGCTTTATTATGAGGTTTCGATTGGGAGCCAACTTTGCATACGATACTTTCGTGTCAACTGAAACGCCATTTAAGGATTTACTGAAGGAGTGAAAAATATGTCAAAGAAGTATTACATAGCCCTTGATGATAACGAGTACAGAATTATCATCAACTGCCTTAATGAAAAACGAAATAAACTTATTGCAGACGGCAAATACACCGATGCTGTTGATGAAGTGCTCTTCAAGATTATTAACGCAAAGCAAAAGAAATTCAAAGTGGTTTACAAGGAGGTTTAATTATGGAAAAGCGTATTTACAACGAAAAGAACGGTATCCGTTATACTCTGCAAGGTGACTATTACTTGCCCGATCTAAAGCTCCCCGATAAAGAAAACAAGCCTATCGGGCTGTGGGGACAGCGACACGCAAGACATTTGAAACAGAATCATAAAGTTTTGTATATGAATTTGCTGACAAGCGGAAAGTTGAGCAGCTATCTTGCTGACATTGACAAGCAAGCCGAAGATATGTTTTTTCGGCTTGTAAAACAGATGGCGAAGCGTGAGGGTGTTACCGAACAACTCAAGGCGGATAATCAAATGAAGTGGGTGGCTCGGATGAATAATATTCGCAGCAGAGCTACAGAAATCGTAAATAACGAAATCATATACAACTAATTAGCAACAGCGGCAGGGAGAGTGAGTTCTCTCTGCCGCTATTCTTTTGTTTTAATGCACGAAAAGCTAAAGTACCTTCTCAATTTGAAAATAAATTAAACATTCGTGTAATTAGTTGTTGCAATTTTGCATTTCTTGTGGTATGATATAGGAGTATAAATCTACTACTTATTCGAGAGGTGCGCTATGGCTGTAAGTTATAATAAATTATGGAAGCTTCTTATTGATAAAAATATGAAGAAAAAAGAACTTGGCGAAGCTGCGGGAATAAGCAATACGCTAATTGCGAAGCTTGGAAAAAACGAAAATGTTACGGTTGAAGTATTAGTTAAAATATGTGCTGCTCTTGATTGCAAGATAGAAGATATAATGGAATTGATTCCCGACGAAAAACAAGCAATATAAAGAAGAGGTACTTATAATGAAAGCAGTAGAAAAGCCTACATATATTAGCTTGTTTAGTAGTGCGGGTATCGGATGCTATGGCTTTAAGTTAGAGGGATTCGATTGCGTTGCCACTAACGAGCTTATAACGAGAAGATTAGAGGTTCAAAAATTTAATAAAAAATGCAAATATGAAAGTGGATATATTTGTGGTGATATTACCGAAGATGCTACGAAGAATGCTCTTTATGATCAAATTGCACTTTGGAAAAAAAGAGAAGGATTGTCTCGAATTGATGTTGTAATTGCTACTCCTCCTTGTCAGGGTATGTCTGTAGCAAATCATAAAAAGAGTGAAACCGAAATTGTTCGTAACTCTTTGGTCATTGAATCTATTAAAGTTATCAAGCAGATAAATCCTCGTTTCTTTATTTTCGAGAATGTGCCTGCTTTTATGAAAACAATTTGCACTGATATTGACGGTGAGCATAAGTCGATTGCGGCTGCGATTGAGAATAATTTAGGACAGGCATACTCATATACTTCTCGTGTAATTAATTTCAAAAATTACGGTGCTTGTTCCAGTAGACAACGTACTGTTGTTATTGGTGTATCCAAAGACTATGCTGATGAAGTTTCTCCTTTGGAACTATATCCTGATCTTGTTAAAGAGCGTACATTAAGAGAGGTAATTGGCGACTTAAAGCCTCTAAAAGAGTTTGGTGAAATAGACGAAAACGATATCTATCATTCCTTCAGACCTTATCCTGAACATATGCGGGCGTGGATTGCAGATATAAAGGAAGGACAATCTGCATTTGACAATGTTGATGATAATAAAAAGCCTCATCGAGTAGTTGGTGGCAAAATAGTTATCAATCAACGCAAAAACGCAGATAAATATACTCGTCAATATTGGGACAAAGTCGGCCCCTGTATTCATACAAGAAATGACCAAATGGCAAGTCAAAATACAGTACATCCTTGTGATGATAGAGTTTTCAGCATTAGAGAATTAATGCTGATGATGACCGTTCCGTACTCGTTCAAATGGGTAGAAACTGACTTTAATATATTAAATGATTTGCCTACTGAACAAAAAAGAGCCTTTTTGAAGAAAGAAGAAATTAAAATTCGTCAATCTTTAGGAGAAGCGGTTCCTACTGTAATCTTCCAATCTATTGCCAAAAAAATTAAATCTGTATTGAAACATCCGCCTCTTAACACAGCAACTATCAACAAATTGGTTTCTTCTAACAAATTATCCGAGGTTGATAATTTAAGAGATTTCATTATAAATAATCCGATGAATCTGTCTGCTACAACATTAGGCAAGATTGCAGAATTAGCTAATACAAGCCGTACCGATAACGCTGCTTTTTTCACAAGCAAAACTCTTATTACCGAAATGATGAAAGCATTGCCGGATACAGACAAGGATATCATTCGTATTCTTGAGCCATCGGTTGGCGTTGGCAACTTTCTGCCCCTTATTATCAAAAAATTTGAGGGAAAAAGAATAATCCTTGATGTTGTTGATATTGATGAGCACAGTTTGGAATTTGCCGAATTAATCTTACAACACTACAACATTCCTGACTCTTGTACGATCAATTATATCCACGATGACTTTCTGCTTCATAACTTTGAAGAAAAGTATGATTACATAATTGGAAATCCGCCTTTCTTCAAGATGAAATCCACTAATAAACTGCTAAATGTTTATCGATGCAATGCAATTAACAAAGCAACAACAAATATTTGTTCTTTCTTTTTAGACAAGGCAATCAATCTTGGTAATTATGTGGCCTTGGTTTTCCCGAAGTTCTTGTTAAATACACCTGAGTTCGCACCTACAAGAAGTTATCTTTCGGAAAAGGCCATCGAGTGCATCATTGATTTTGGTGAGAAAGGTTTTCCGGGCGTTCTTGTAGAAACTTTAGCAGTTTTTATCAATAACCTCAGCCGGCCATCAAATACTCGTGTAGCTTCTATTACTCACGGTAAATACCTGTCTCAGTCCCAAAAATATATCTTTGATGAAAAACTTCCTTATTGGATTATTTATCGTGACAGTCGGTTCGATGATGTTTGCAAGAAACTTGACTTCAATGTTTTTAAGGTTTTTAGGGATAGACAAATCACTAATACTCTGCTCTCCGATTCAGGGGATGTTCGTGTATTAAAATCACGCAATATAAGTGATGACGGAAAAGAAATCATTAATTTAAGCGATTATGATTCTTACATCAACTATGATGCATTAAAAGGCTTAGCGGTGTCTGAGTATTTAGATAGAGATGATGTTTATCTAACCCCTAATATGACCTATAAGCCTCGTGTGATGAGAAAACCTAAGAACTGCGTTGTAAATGGCTCATTAGCGATTTTAATTCCTAAAAAGGATATTGTTCCCACTGATAAACAAATGGAGTTCTTCTCTACACAGGAATATCGTGAGTTTTATCAGATTGCAAGAAACTATCAAACAAGATCATTAAATGTTGATGCTTGTTCGGTTTTCTTCTATGGTTTGTTAAGAGAGAAAGATAAAAAATCTCCTATAACCGAAAAGTTTATTGAAGAGGACAATAATGTACAACTCACGATTTTTGAATATATGAAATGAGGGTAAGATATGTTGACACAACAGGCGATTATTGATTTTTGCAATCAATATGACTATGACATAAGAAAATCAGGCAACGGTAGATGGATAGACCAAAAATGTGCTGCCGACGTTGTAACTGTCATTGCGGACTGTGTATATAACTATGCGCTAGAAGATGATGACGGCATATTTACAACAGCCGATATATGGCATTATAAATATGCGGTTGAAAATGTAGAAGCGATTTTCAAAAAGCCCGGTGTTGAGAACGAAGCTGCAAGAAGTGAATATGACAAGTTTTTTCAACAACCTATGGAGATGCTTGCTAATGCTCGTATTCTTACAAAAACCAAGCAAGGCAACAGAAATTTCTATCAAGTGAATAATTTTGAAGTGTTAGAATATATTGCGTTGCGAGAGCGTAATGCATTATTCTTCCTTAAAACCTATATTGAAAAAGTTCTTGTTGATAGTGGGTTATATCCTACTTTCGAGGAGTTTTTTGAATTGCAAACTAAAGAATCATATGATACGGTTAAGCGTACTTTTTCAACATTTATAATCAACAATACAAACATCAACGGTGTGGTTGAATGTAACCGTATTTTTATAAAAGTGCTAAATCCTTTAGCTTATTTCAAAAATTCTTGCGGTACAGAAAAAGGACGACTCTCCGAGCAAATCATTACTTATGATATGCTTATGTATAATCGCAATAACTTTAGAGATATCTATGCGGATAAGCCTAAAGGAGTTACGAGAAAAGAATATGCCGTCACTCATCCTGTTGAAGTGAATGAAGCTTATTACCATTATCAATCTGCCAAAGCGAAAAGATTTTTGCGTTTGTTTAATGACCAAAATCGTGGTGGGCAAACCGAGCATCTTGAAGCGGCGCATATGTCAGACAAAGCTATTCATATGCACCATATTTTCCCTGAAGCTATCTATCCTGAGATCTGTTACTACTTGGAAAATATAATTGCGCTTACACCCACACAACATCTTAATTATGCTCATCCCGATGGTCATACACAAGAAATTGATGAGCAGTATCAGCATTTGCTTTTGCTTTCAAAAGCGGATAGGATATATGAAAACTTAACAGATGTCGCCGTTGAGAAAATATATGAGTTTTCAAACTTTTTATTTGTACTCAATGTTGGTTTTGATAATGACAATGTTTTAGAAATTGCCGATATGGATTTCTGTGCGGTCATCAATGCTATCAATGTACATTATGCAGCTTGATTTAGGGAGGAAATACTTATGGCTCAGTTAATTTGGGGAAATGGAACAGGAATAGGATTACATTTCGTTGATAATTCTGAATATTACGAAACATTAGGATATTTGTGTAAGGAACCTGCCAAGGTTGTAGTCTATACTCATAAAAATGATGTTAGTGGTGCATGGGCTGGACAAGGAAAATTAGAAACACGAATAAATAAGAATCGACTTCCAAGCGGGCTGAAAAGATCATTTGATTTGTCTGGCGATAATCGTTTGAGCATAACGGATTATGTTGAAAATTTGGTTTATAATCATGCTTTTTCACGATTTTATGATCCAACGGGTAATAGATATACTTTTTATAGATATCCTGAAACGTTACAAGATGTGAGAAACACCGTTCCGACACAATACTGGCAAGACTTTGATAGAGGCTACAATCTATAAAACGTGAAGTGTGGTGATTATATGGCTGTTTTAACTGAAAATGATGTAGAACGTAGGTTAATCAACAATGATGCACTCTTTAATAATATTCACATCATTCATCAAAATTTTGATATAGTTCCAAGCGAAAATATGCACTACGGAACAAGTATCGAATATCAAGATTTAACCGAGTTGCGAGATGATTTTCTAAACGAATTGTACGATACAATTGTTAACTGGGTATATAGTTCAGAAAAATATGCCAAGATGAAAGAAGCATTTGTTAGAAAAGGTAAAACTGAAGAAGCTGCTTCTTCAGAAATCCAGCGTAAGGCTCGTGAAAAATTTCGGGGTAATAGAAACTCGGATGGTTTGTTGATACAAGGACAACTAGGCGAATTGTTGTTGTTTCACTTTATACAAAGATTTCAAAAGGCAACACCATTATTGCGCAAAATGAAGATAACAACATCTAACAAACACGAACGATTTGGTGCAGATGCTATTCATTTTAAATTTGAAAATAATAAGCCCATAATTATATTAGGCGAAGCAAAAACATATACGAGCGAATATCAGTTCAATTCAGCGTTTTCTGATGCTTTAGAAAGTATTTTAACAACATATTCATCGCACAGAAAAGAACTCAATTTATATGTTCACGAGGATTTTCTTGATGATGAAATGAATGAAATTGCAGAAAAGTATCTGTGTAACACACTAAATAATGTTGAAGTACAACTTGTTAGCATCGTTGTATATAACGAAACCAAGAATATTGATTTAACAGATCAAAATGATATTCATAAGCAGATTGATGAAATTATAAAAGAAAGATATAAAAATTTTGATAACACTAAGATTGATATTAGTGGGAATGCAATTTTAAAGAGAATAACATATATTGTAATGCCCATATGGAAATTAGACGAATTAGCACAAGAATTTCAAGATAAAATTTAAACGAAAGGCCGTAGTAAAGAATGGAGCAACTAAAAGAAAAAGTTTTGAATAGTTGGCTAGAAATCGAATTTTATAGTACTGCTACAAAAATAGGTTTCATCCAAGCCGATATTATAATTCCTCAAGAATTAGTTTATGATACTATTAGATGCTTAGATTATGAAACTTCTGTTAGCAAAGCTCCATCTATCAACTATGTTATTACTGTTATTGCATTAATGTGGGAATATACCAATCATAACGAATATGATATTAGAAAAGTTATAGTAAAATTTCTTTCTAGGGTAGGATATCCCACCTCTGCGATTATTGTGGATGATGATTTTGATTATGATAATTGTGTTTTTTCTTCGTTGGACAGCACTATAGAACATTTGTTGGCTACATTAAATCAAGAAAGAAACAGTGTTACAGTCAATGAACATAAATATTTACTAACTGATTTTCAAATGCGAATTTGGTCCAATATGGATACCGAAAAGCTTATTGGCATATCCGCGCCTACATCAGCTGGTAAATCTTTTGTTATTCTTTTAAAACTATTAGATAAACTTTCTAAAGAAAACTTTGACATAGTATATATAATTCCTACTTTGAGCCTGTTAAATCAGGTTTCTGAAGACTTTAATAAAACAATAAAAAAATTGGGCGTTCAGAATTGTCGTGTCTCAAATGCGTTTGTAGAAAGGAACAATGATCAAACAAACAACATCTTTGTTTTAACACAAGAAAAAGCGATATCAGCTTTTAGTGATGAAAGAAATACTTTTTCAAAAGATATAGTATTAGTTGCTGATGAAATTCAAAATATTGAACGCATTAAAGAAGACGACGACGAGCGTTCAAAGGTTCTTTTTGATACTTTAAACGAATTTCGATACAAAGATAATGTTAGACAGATTATTATTTCCGGCCCAAGAATTGATGATATTGAAACAACAGGAAAAAGCATTTTTGGTATTGAAACCAAGGATATAACTTCTGTCGATAGCCCTGTATTAAATTTAACTTATAGTATTTGCAAGGAAAAAGATACATATTACTTAAAGCAATATTGTGGATTAACTGCTCAGCCATTAATACGACCAATTACCAACGCAGATTTTATTGAAGGATACGGAAAGAAAACCTATGATGAAAAATATTTATCCTATTTGAACACTTTTGCAGACAAACTTAAAGGACAACAAAACATTATATTTTCTCCCACTGCAGCAACTGCACGTAAGGTTGCTTGTTCGTTAGATGTAAATAACGAGGTAGATTCATCAATTACAGATTTGATTGATTATTATAAACAATCCATTCACCCTAACTATTCTATGTGTCAAACTTTAGAAAAAGGTGTTGCGTATCACCATGGAAAATTGCCTGACCATGTTCGTAGGACAATCGAAAATGCTATACATAATAAATGGGTAACAAATATCGCTTGTACAACAACATTATTGCAGGGAGTGAATTTACCAGCGCAAAATATTATTGTGCGAAATCCCCACCTATATTTAAAAAAGAAATCTGATTCGGCCGAATTATCAAATTATGAAATGGCTAATCTAAGGGGCAGAGCTGGTAGATTGCTAAAAGATTTTATAGGCCGTACATTTGTTTTGGACGAAACATCTTTTGCCGATTCAGAAGGCTATGAACAAATGACTTTGTTTGACGATGTTACAAAAGAGTTGCCCAATGGTTATGGAGAAAGATTTGAAAAATACTATGAGGATATAGAACAAATAATTACAACAGATGTCCCCGTAGACAATCGAATGAATAAGTATGGTGATTTGGTATCTTATATTCGCCAATCAGTTTTACGGTATGGGGATAAAGCTAAACAAAAAATGCAAAATGTTGGTGTTAAACTTACCAAAGAACAAGTTGCAGCAATTATTCTCAAATTAGATGAGCTGTCTATTCCAAAGGATATTTGTTTTAAAAACAGATATTGGGATCCATTCGTTCTTGACGTAATTTATAAAAACTATTCTGAAAATGTTCCGAATTTTCCAATAGAACGAGGGGCTACTGCAAAATTAGATCGTATGTTAAAATTTTTACGAGATACACCTGAGACAAGTGCAATGTATAAGAAGAGTATACCTAACCAACTGCAAAGTGGGAGCGGACGTGGACTACTATGCAAGTTATGCATGTTATGGGCTAAAGAAACTCCTTTATCAGATATTCTTATAAAAAGAAATTACACTAATGATAAAATTGCGGATGAAATTGAGGATACTATTGAAATTTTACAAAATACAGTTTCGTACAAGGTTCCACTATTATTAAAGCCAATTTTTGATATCAAGAATTCTGAAAGTGTATTCTTGTCTTGTATGCAGGCAGGTGCATACAAGAAAGTTTCGAGAACACTTATTGAAATTGGTGTTCCAAGAGAGTGTGCTTTGTATTTAAATGATCAGTTGTTTACTGATTATGATTTCAAAGATAAGACCGATGCTGATGTTGAAGAAGAAATTAGATCAGTACTTATTAGTAAGAAAAACGAACTACCTTATTGGATAAAAGTTCAACTTGAGTTTTTGGGATAATCGTTCAATCCTCGCTATTTGAAAGAGGATCTAATTCTATTATCATATTAAAAAGTGTCGTGTTTCAACAAAAGACACTTGACAAACAAACGCTCTATATGGTACAATAAAGAAACCTCTTATGAGGTATACAACTGAATATGATGTCTTCGTAGAGGTATAGTCAGGCACCAGTCCGCTATACCGGCGGGATTCTCCTTTAGGAGCGTACCGTGACTCACCACCGTTGTTTTTTGTACTGTTTAAGGTGGAGTTGAGTCGACGCAAACAGTATGGTCTTTTGAATGATTCAAAGCCGTCACATATGAGCATCTGATTTGAAGCGAGAGCAAAGCTTTCGCCGATTATTAGTGTTGATATGTGGCGGCTTTTTATTTTTCTCTTGGCACTTAAATCGAATTTACGATCGTGACATATAAACTCTGTTGTACTTTGAAAACTAAATGACCGTCCGAATGGGATATGACTGTGCGATGACCTCTCTGTCGAGAGCGAGCGTAGCAACGCTGCGGTGAAATTCCGGGGCAGGAACGACGTTCGGGAAGAACGGCAAAATAGCTCTTGAGCTGTAAAAGTCGGGATTTTTCAAACAGAAAAGACTTTAACTATGTCCGCATCATTTGGGGCATTTCTATCAGAAAATCTGTATTTTTTACAGGTCTTGAACTGTGAAAATTCGGCCAAAAATGCCCCTCTTACAAAAACAAATAAATAATAAGCTATTTTTAGAAAGGAGCGTGATGTGATGAAAACAGGTTTGAAAAAGTCACAGAAAACCACAGAGATATTCTTTGACGAAGCAAGTCCGTGGATTACGGTGAACACTTATAACACCGATCTCAAGAACAGACTGACCGCCTACTCGGTCAAGCATCACGATTTATGTAGGCTTACTGATGACACCGAGGACGGAGGTCTTTCCTTTGAGATTGCGAAAGGTCGGTTCTGCTTTCGCCTGACTGAGCCGTACAGCGATGAGCGACGGGCGGTGGCAAGTAAATTTGCCAAGAAGCAAAATAACAGATTGAAAAATCATAAGATACCCGCCGAAGGGAGTGATTGAAAATGCAAATAACCAAAGGTGAACGGATTGTAGCCGAAGCACTTGGAGATATACCGCAGACTGGTATGCCCGTACTTACTAAAGAACACCCTTTTCTTCGCAAGGTAATAGCATATATGCAGACAAGAAAGGAATGGCTGGGTACTGCTACCGACCTTTTGAACGCTGTGGAAGATATTTATACTCCACCCAATACCGTCACCAAACTGTTGCGCAAATATGACTATCAATATCTTTACAGGGAAAAAGGAATTGAAGTATCCTTCCGCCGTACCAATCGTAAAAGACTCATAGGATTATACAACAGATTTTATTCCCGCAGTGACGGTTCTGTGTACGGTAGCTGTGACGGTTCTTTTTAAGAGATAGGAGTAATACAAGATAGAAAACTTAGGTGTAGCGAACAGGCAATTTTGATAGTCTATGTGCGAAAGAGCAACTTCACCGCAGATTGACTGCATTATCTTAGCAAGCAGACTGTTTATACTCCTATCGGCGCAAAACAGTACTTGTTAGGGATAATCCCTAAAACCCTTTGCAAGAAAACTACACATAAAAATTTAAGAAAGGAGCGTTGGGAACGATGACAATAAATGAAATCCCAATCGAAAGCAAAAAGAAAAAGTCTGCCCGTATCCCCATAGAAAAACTGCACGATTTTGAAGGTCATCCGTATAAAGTCACAGACAATGAGGATATGGACAAGCTTGTGGAAAGTATCAAGTCGCAAGGTATTATCTCTCCTTTAATTGTAAGACTGAAAGATAATACCACAGATGAATATGAGGTAATATCGGGACACCGAAGATTGCACGCAAGTAAAAGGGCGGGACTAACAGTTGTACCCGCCTTAATCTATCCTCTTGACCGCACCGAAGCGGCGATTGCCGTTGTGGATAGCAATCTGCACCGTGAACGGATACTTCCGAGCGAAAAAGCCTTTGCCTACAAAATGAAGATGGAGGCGCTGAAAGAACAAGGAAAACGAACCGATTTAACCTTGTCGCAAGTTGCGACAAAGTCGGATACCGCAACTGAAATCGGAAAGGAAACAAACGAAAGCCGTGACCAAGTATTTAGATATATACGGCTCACTAACCTTATCCCCGAATTGTTAGACCTTGTGGATGAGGAACGAATCGCATTTACTCCTGCTGTGGAGCTATCCTATCTAACCGAGCAGGAGCAGTACGATTTGATGAATATCATAGAGAGCGAGGACTGCACTCCGTCACTCTCGCAGGCGGGGCGGATGAAGAAATTATCCCAAGCGGGAACGCTTAATGCGGATAAGATCTTCGCCATTATGAGTGAAGAAAAAGCGAATCAAAAGGAACGCATTAGTTTTCCTTATGAGGATATTCGCCGTTTCTTTCCTAAAAGTTATACCCAAAAAGATGTATACAATGCAATCCTTAAACTCATAGGCGATGACTATATGCGCCGTGAGAGAGCAAGAAAAAATCGTGATGAAAGGTAAGGTAAAAATTATGAAATTTATATGCGGTCTTGCACAGCAAGAAAACGAATATGTAATAAACGGTGTCAAGTATATCGTAGGCTCGTCTTTTCGGACGGCAAAGATACAAAGTAATCCGTCTATTACAGACCGATTCAAAAGAATCATTACAAGTGATTTCGTAGATTTGACGAACGAATCACCGCCGAGTAAAATGGCAGTAGAATATGTGTGTTCGGCTGCCGGAAAGGAGGACTAAATGCAGTCGAAAAAGAAAAAAGAGAATATCGGAATAACCGCTTTGTACTGTCGTCTGTCTCGTGATGACGGTGCAGAGGGAGATTCCAATTCCGTTGCAAATCAAAAGCGTATGCTTACAAAGTATGCAAAAGAAAACGGCTTCGGCAATACCAGATTTTATGTTGACGACGGTTATACGGGTACAAATTTTAACCGCCCCGGTTTTCAGCAAATGTTAGAGGATATTGAGATGGGCTATATCAGTACGATTATCGTAAAAGATATGTCCCGACTCGGCAGAGATTATTTGCAGGTGGGTTATTACACCGATACCTACTTTCCTGACCGAAATATCCGGTTTATAGCCGTGAATGACTGTGTGGACAGTAATGACGGCGAAAATGAGCTTGCCCCGTTCAGAAATGTAATGAACGAAATGTATGCAAGAGATATTAGCCGCAAGGTCAGGAGCTCTCACAGACTTCGAGGAAACGCCGGTGAGCCGTTATCTCAGCCACCGTACGGATATATGAAATCTCCCGAAAACAAGAAAAAATGGATTGTAGACGCTGAAGCCGCACAAGTGGTACAAGCTATATTCCGTATGTGCTTGGAGGGTAAAGGCAACGAAACCATTGCCCGAATCCTGCAAGAGCAGAAAGTACTTATTCCTATGGCGTATTGGCAATCCAAGGGACTTCCGAGAGGCGGCAAGAAAACGCAGCCTAATCCTTACAAATGGGGAAAGACAACGGTTGCGAAAATACTCGCTCAGCAGGAATACTGCGGCGATGTAATTAACTTTAAGACCTACTCAAAGTCATTCAAAAACAAATCCCGTATTCCCAACCCCGAAGAAAATTGGGCGGTGTTTAAGAATGTTCACAAGCCTATTATTGACCGTGAAACCTTTGAAGCGGTGCAAAAGTTAATTTCTAAAACCAAGCGCAGAGCGCCGAAAAAGGAAAATGCTGAAAAGAATATGTTTTGCGATTTGCTCTACTGTGCCGATTGCGGAAGTAAGCTGTGGTCGCATGTAAATACCGTAAACAAAAATATACAGTATTTCAGTTGCTCTAACTACAAAACCGACACAAGAGGCACTTGCGAAACAAGGCATTATATCCGAGCCGATGCTATCGAGCAGGTGGTTATGCTTGAACTCAGACGAATGGCGCAATTTCTTCAGGACGATGAAGAAGCTTTTGCTGAGCTGCTTGCCCAAAAGACCAACAAGGACATTCTGAAAGAACAGAAATATCTTGAAGAAGAACTCCGCAAATCTGTTGCCCGAAATGAAAAGGTTTCGGGACTTTATGAAAAGCTATACGAGGATAACGCTTCGGGAAAGGTGACAGACGAATGGTTTATGCAGTTGTCCCATAAGTATGAGGTTGAGCGTATGGAGCTGAAAGTTAAAATTGCAGAACTTCGGAAAAGAATAAGCAATATCGGCACAATGCAGCAGAATAAAGAGAATTTCATAAATGCGATACGCAGATTTATGGAAATGAAAAAGCTGACTGCGCCCTTGCTTCGTGAACTGATAGATAAAATAACGGTTTACGAAACCGAGGGCGCAGGAAAAAATCGCAGTCAGCGAATTATAATTCATTACAAATTTATAGGGTATATCGAGATACCCGAATGCGGAAAGAACTACAGGGCTGATACTCGAAAGGGCGTTGCAGTCGAATATGTAACCAAATCCGCATAAAACAAAAGAGCAGGCACAAAACCTGCTCCATACATATCGAAGAAACCAACAAATACAAAAAATCGAGTGCTCATAACTCAAATCCGTTATGAACACTCGATATGGTCGGGGTGACAGGATTTGAACCTGCGACCTTTTAGTCCCGAACCAAACGCGCTACCAAACTGCGCTACACCCCGAAAACAATATAAAAGTCAATGCTTTTTCGCGCCCGCGCTCCATGCGTTTTATCATAACAGCGATATTTTCTGTTGTCAAGCGGTTTGAGAGCAAATTTTCAATATTGCCCGGCAAACTGCTCCCACCCTTTCGCCCTCCGTATAAATTAAAAGCCCCCGCAGAATTTGACAGACGCGCCTAACCTCGTTCTTAACCGTTAAGCTCATGGCGGCGTCTGCATTCAAGCCCTCCGACACTTCCTAACGTCCAGAATACTCCTGCCGTTACTGTATTTCAGATATAAAAACCCCGCATAAACGCTTAATTTATGCGGGATTTCGGATGGCGGAGAGGGCGGGATTCGAACCCGCGTGTGCTTTCGCACAAACTGATTTCGAGTCAGCCCCGTTATGACCGCTTCGATACCTCTCCATATTATGCGCCGATATATTTATATATTTCCCAACGGGCAATCAGCAGCGCAACCCAGCCGCAGCAGCCTAAATCTCCTAAATCGCCGCAGCCGGCAGCCACAACGGCCACAACAGCCACAGAGTTATTATAAAATAAAAACATATCAAACGGCTTTTATTATTATACATGATTATATGGGCGTGTCAACCTGTTTTTTGCTCTCCCGCCCGTATTCGGGCCGGCACCCGGGCAAAAAGCGGCTTCGGCTTAAAGGCTGAGCAAATAATGCGCGCGCTCTTGTCAAACAGACGCCGCCCATGCTATAATAGCTTTGCCGGAGGAATATTTTATTTATGAGAAATCTAACAATTAAAAGAATGAAAAAAGCCGCGGGTTCTCTGGGCAAGGTAAGGATATATATAGCCGACCGTACTGGGGACACGCTGATAAACGATACCCTGTGCCGTCTTTTGGGAACCCTGAAAAACGGCGAGGAAAAGACCTTTTCTGTTTCAGAGGAACAGGTTAAATTAATTGCGACGGCAGATAAATTAAGCAGGAATCTTTTTAATGAAATTTATACGCTGCCGGCAGGGAGCGAGGACGTTCTGCTAATTGGCAGGAACAGTTTTAATCCGGCGGCCGGAAATATGTTCCGTTTTGATTCAAACTGCAGCCAAGAGGCTCTGGACAACCGCAGAAGAGGACTGCTCAGGGGCTGGTTATTGCTGGCGTGCGCCGTTATAATAGGAATACTCCTGGGGCTTTGGCTGTTTGCTCCCGGCAAAACGGGCGCGAAGCTCACTTTTAACTATGAAAACATGCGAATTACCCTTAACGACTATTTTAAAAAAACCTCCGCAAAGGGATTTAACGTATGCTATCAGTCTTCGGACGTAGCCATATTTGTTTTAAAGGAAACTCTTGAGGAGAATCTCTCGCTTGAGGAATACGGCGACAGGATTATTGCTCAGAACGATATGGATTCGTCCATCGAGTTAAAGCAGGAGGACGGCCTGTATTATTTTGAATATGATTTTACAAACACGCAAAACGACAAAGCCTTTAACTACTTTGCGTCAGTATATAAAAACGGCGGGGATTACTGGCTTATACAATTCGCATGCCTGAAGGAGAATTATTCCTCCTGCCGGCCAAGTATTTTAGACTGGGCCAAAAGCGTAGAATTTGATTAGCTGACGCTTCTCCACGGCGGCTTCTTTTCCGTCCGGCCCGCGCTTAAATATTTTTGAGCAGAGTGCAGGGTCGGAACGCATAAAATTTATGCCAGGCAAAGCGCGCTTGAAGGGCATATGCCGGGCGTACATGCAATCAAAGCAACGCGGCAGAACGCAGATTCATACATTTTGAACGTTTAGCTCCTTGTAAATTGCAGGTATGCTGTGAAATATAAAATTAGCTGGACAAACGGCTGGTTTATTGATATAATACTTTTCGCTGACGGCGGAAATAGATTTTTTGATTTTTACCGTTACATAATAGCGCCAATGTAGCTCAGCTGGCAGAGCAGCAGTTTCGTAAACTGCAGGTCAAGGGTTCGAGCCCCTTCATTGGCTCCAAAAAAGAAGTAACTTTTGTCTACCAAAAGTTACTTCTTTTTTTATCCAAGCCGCAGGCTTGGCATATAATCGCCGCACGAAGTGCGGTGCATGTCATCAAGGCCGGCTTGCCGACCTTGCCACGCGTCAGCGTGTATTTTTCCTGCGGCTTGATGATATACAACGCTTCGTGTTGATGATATGCAATTCCTTGCGGAATTGATGATATACAAGGCTTCGCCTTGATTTGTTTTCAAAGAAATAATATAATTTATTCGATCAATAAGAGTTTGTTGGAGGAAAATGGCATGAGCAAAACTGTGAAAATTGTATTGATAATATTCTCCGTTGCACTTGTTGTTATAATTGGAGCTTACTTTTTTATTGGTGCTCTTTGGAATGGTGCATTTAACTTTCTAAAACCAAAAGAAATCGCGACTTATAGCAGTCCCGATAGAGAGTATTCACTTATTTTTGAGCAAATAGGAGACCCACAATGGCCCTTTGGCCCAACGGATGTCAGGCTAACGCTCAAAAACCTTGATGGGAAAATTATTGAGCGTGTATCTACTCAACTTAACGATGATGGTGCAAATGCGAGCGAACACAACATTGCATCTATTTCTTGGAACGATGATAAGGTAATCGTTGTTCTTAGAGCTTCAGAAATGAAAGACAAGGAAATATCAATAGCCTATAATAAAAGTTGACCAATTCCAATGGATCGAACTATGAAATTACGCACCTTTTCTTCATTTTTGCCTATGTTTACACACCTTATTGCTCTCCTTTCGCAGGAAAGAAACAGCAATATTTATATTGCTGTTTCTTATTTTAACTTATTCCGTCATTATAACCGGCGCGCATACGGCTGCAAAACATATTTTTTGCTCAGGCAGCTTTTTATTTATTAGCCAGGCGGATGGATATATGATATAATAAAAGCAGTTAGACGGGGCTATTAAGGCGG
>ERZ779896.1561-NODE-1561-length-18815-cov-3.543337_pt1 | contig 18815 bp, 19 predicted proteins | sample MGYA00511067_ERZ779896 | MGnify/ENA primary metagenome ERZ779896 (study PRJEB29588, sample SAMEA2161597) | human gut metagenome | biome: human gut; feature: human-associated habitat; material: faeces | place: Denmark | collected 2008/2010 ... | reverse complement strand
AATAAAAAGATGACAAAAAAAATAATTAAGAGTATAATACTTATTAGCTTAATAATACTTTTTATAATTAATTTAATATTATCATTTGAAGAACATACACATATTTTGGGATTTTATGTATTTGACATTGTTTCTGAAAGTATGGAACCTACATTTTATAAAGATGATTTAGTAATTGTTCAAAAATGCAAAATTAAAGAACTTAAAAAGGGTGATATTATAACATTTAGACAAAATGATAGAATAATATCACATAGAATATTTGGAATCACAAAAGACAAAGAAGAGGTGAAATTTATAACAAAAGGGGATAATAATGAAGTATATGATAAAGATTTTGTGAGTATGCAAGATATTTATGGAAAAGTGCTAGTTAGTATTCCAAAATTAGGGAAGTTTGTAAGATATATACAAAATACAAGAGGGTTTATCAATATATTTATTTTTGTAATAATTGTATTTGTACTAGTTAGTTTAAATGACAATAAGAAAAATGATAGAAAGATGAAAAGAAAGAAATACGAAATTAAAAAGTTGAGAGATAATTACAATGTATAAAGAGGTAAAAAATTATGGAAGACCAGATTAGACAAGAAAGTAAAGCAAAAAAAGTAATAAAAATAGTAATCAAACTATTATATCAAATTCTTATTATATTTTGTGCTTTGTTAACAGCAGTAATAATACTACAAAAGATTAGTGATAGTAATAGGTCTATCGGAGGCTATAGAATATTTAGAGTTATTACTGGAAGTATGGAACCTGAATATCAAGTTGGAGAGGTTGTTATATGCAAAGAAACAGAACCTAAGAATATCAGCGTTGGTGAGGATATTGTTTACCTAGGAAAATATGGCGAATATAATGGAAAAATTATTATGCATAATGTTGTTGAAATTGAGAATGAGGAAAATGGAAGACTAACTTTTCATGCAAAAGGTTTAAGCAGTTCAAGTGTTGAAGACCCTAAAATTAATCAAGACCAAATTTATGGTATTGTAATATATAAGTCGAAATTATTAACTATTTTATATAAATTAGCGACAAATATATACTCAGTTTTCGTCATCGTTTCGATTTTAGTATTAAATGTATTTTTGACTTTCAAGAATTCTAAAAAAGAAAAAATTCATAAATTAGCGGAACCTAAGGAAGAGGAAGATTCTTATCAAGAAGAGGAAGTTGAGATAATTGACGAAGAAGATAATTATGAAACTGATGAGAATGATGAAAGTAACGAAAATGAAACTGATGATGAAGAAGAAAACGAAAATGACTAAAGATAGAATGGAGGATTTATGAATATATTACGTGAATTCAGACGAGCAAAAAAGCGAAGTGTCGCGTCTAGAATTAGATTAATAATGATATTTTCAGTAATATTAATAGTAAATACCTATGCATGGTTTAATGTGAATGAACCAGTTACAATGAGTGGATTAGAAAGTAATGTAACACCTTGGGATGTGTCTTATTATGTAGATAATAAAGAAATTTTAGATGAAAAGTATACATTCACAATAGATGAAATTTATCCAGGAATGCCTGATAGAGAGGACATTGTTCATGTAAGAAATTTAACTACTACTAGTTCATCAATTAAATATGAGTTAGTATCTGTTAAAGTTTTTGGAAAAGAAGTGTTGAGTCAATTAAAAGCAAATGGTGGAATAAAAACAGATGGAAACACCGTCCATGTATTTGCAGATGATACAGCATACCCATTTAACGTAAGCTATACATATGATAAAACTAGAATTGATGGAGAATATGTTGATGATGAAAAAACTCCAGAGGCTAATGCAACATTGAAATTGAATGTTAGTTGGACATACCAAGGAAATGGAACAGAAGATGAAAATCTTGCAAAAGATGTATTAGATACAAAGTTTGGAAAAGATGCTTATAATTATTATCAAAACGAGCAAAATGACCCTTTAAAAGCAATTGAAGTAGTAGTGAGAATAACCAGTTCAATGTTACGAGATAATTGATAAGTACAGCAAAAACAGCAAATATAAAATGTAACACAAATGTAATATAAATGTAATATTAAAGCCATTGACAAAGAAAAGCGTACTAAGTATAATATTAATAGATATTGTTGAAAAAAAATATTTTTTGGAGGACTAGGTGGTAATATGGCAAATGAACAAACAAAAAACGAAGATAAAACAATTGATGAGCAAGTAGACGAAAAAATAGCTGGTCAAAAGTTAGAAGAAAAGGCTAAAAAGGAAAAAAGAAAGAAATCAAGGCGTATAGCTTTTAGAGTAACACTAGCAATAATAGTTATTTTTTTGATAAATATTTATATCATACTATCAATATTTTATAGGGGAGAAAATTTCACTGTAACACTTGATAGTGAATATGGGCGAGAAAGTGGTTTAGTAATTTATGAAGACAAAGAACATAAATATACAAGAACATTTCTTAGGTCAAAAGATATAGACTTTTTTACAGATATATCAGTTAACTGGTTACCAGAAGATATCGACAATGGAGGTGATGGCTCACATAATGGTAAAAATTACATAGCTTATACATTTTATGCTGAAAATATGGGACAAGACACAATCAATTATTGGACTACAATCAAAATTGATGATGTAATTAAAAATGTAGATGAAGCTATTAGGGTAATGGTTTTTAAAAATGGAAATAAAGTAATTTATGCAAAAAATAATAAAGAAACAGGTGAACCAGAACCAAATACACAACCATTCAAAAATGATGATACAGTGATGTTAGAATTATCAGAAAACTTTAAAGTTGGAGATATAGATAAATGGACTGTTGTCGTTTGGGTCGAAGGTGATGACCCAGAATGCAAAGATGACTTAATTGGTGGAGAAATCAAAATGCATATGACTCTTACAGAGGAACATATTTTGCAAAATGACGAAGTTCCACAAAACGAAAGATAGTTTATAAAATTTTAAAAATATAAAGAAAATAAAAGAAAAGGAAGGAAAAGAAATGAAAGAAAACAACCAAAGAAATTCAAGAAAAAAACTAAATGCTTTGATATTGTTGGTAGCGTTTACAGCAATATTGTTGATTGTATCAACTTATGCGTGGTTCTCTACGCAGAAAAACGTAACATTAAGTGGACTAGAAGGTAAAGTAAATGTAGCTGAAGGTCTACAAATTTCATTAGATGCTCTAAACTGGGCAAACTCAATTGATTTATCAAAAACAGAAGAGTATTTCGCACAAACAAATGCAGATTTACAATTAGACGGTACTGAAGGAAAAGAAAAAATGACATTAGAACATCCATATGCTAACAGAACAAATATAATTCCAGGAGAATTATTACCAGCTTCTACAACTGCAAATGAAGAAGAAGGTATTGGTTTAGCAGATTTGAATTTTTATAGAGGAGAAAATACAGAAGGTATAAAATTAGCAGTAGGTAATACAGCATTAACAAATGATAAAACATCTGGATTTTATGCAATAGACTTCTTCTTACAAAACTCTTCTGCTGCAACAGCAACAAAGAATGATATATTGCAATTAACAGGTAATTCAGTTGTAAGCTTAAAAACATCTTCAAAAGCAACAACAGGTTTACAAAATACACTAAGAGTAGCTTTTGCAATATTTGATTACGATACAGCTAAAGCAACTCAAGTAACAGTAAATGAAACACCAAATCAATCACAAATTCTAGATGCTACAACAGGTGCTTCTCGTAAAATTACAAATGTAGCAATTTGGAACCAAATGCTAGTGGTGCAGCTTTAAAAGAGGGTGGAGAACCAGCTGGTACAGGTGATGTAATATCTACATATGCAGCACATGTTACATATATTGTACAAAACAATAACAGAGTAACATTCTCAGAAGCTGATAGAACAGCTTTTGGTTTAGCAAGTAATCGTTTTGCAGCTGACTCAGCAATTCCTACATATGCTTTAACTAAAAAAGCATTATCAACATCAGCTGATACAACTAAAGAAATTACAGATATCTATAATTGGGATACAACAGCAGCAACAGGAGCAGGTTTAGCAAGACAATTCACATTACAAACACCAAATACTGGTGTATCTCATACAACAGGAGCAGGTGTAGATAAAAACATAAATTATGATGATACTCAAGCTGCTGTAAAATTAGTAAGTGCTAAAGATGGTAAATCAGAATTTTCAATTGAACCAGGAAAATATGTTAGAATGAGAATGTACATTTGGCTTGAAGGTCAAGATGTTGACTGTATCAACTATGCATCACTTGGTGGTAACGTAAAAATTGATGTTGGATTAAGCAAACCAGGTACAAAAACTACAGGAGGAGTAGAAAAGCCTTAAGTATATAAAACTATACATAGACAAGATGGAAACTTTAAATGGTTTCCATCTTTTTTTGCACACGTGAGATCGCTTTTTTTTCTGTGCATTGCACACGTGAGATCGCTTTTTTTCCGTGCAATTTTGTCTAAAATAATCGAAAATTGTCGATGAAAAGTTGTTGACAAATAATATTATAAATTGTATAATTAGGTCAGATTTTTTGTTGTGTTATTTCTTTTAACACATTAGTATTTTTATTATTCAAATGAGGTTTTACTTCATACATTAATTAAATCTTTTTAGATTGAATCTATATAACAAGGAGGAAAAGAATATGAATGACAATAATGAATTATTAATTCAAATATTACAGACATTAAATAATTTTCAATTGCAAACAGCAGCTTCATTTACTGAGTTAAGAAGTAAGGTTGAAGAAAATAAAAAAGAAATTGAAATAAGTAGGCAAATTGAAAATGAGCATTGGCAAGAAAATTTAAGACGTTGGGAGGAAAATGATAGACGTTGGGAAGAAAACGAAAAGCGTTGGGAAGAAAATAAAATACTTTGGAAGCAAAATACAAAAGATAGAGAAAGAGATCATAGTGAGTTACTGGATATATTACTCAAATTTGATATTACAATTTCTAAAAGAATCGGAGATCCGAATGCAGAAAAGATGGAAAAATACTTAAAAGTCAGATAATAAAAATTAACATAAAAAAGGATGCTTGACAAGTTTATCATAATTTGTTATAATCTATAACAGATTGCCAAAGGGCAAAGATGAGATTTTATTTTAATGTATTAAAGAGAGCGAGAAAGAGAATAATTTAAGAGAGTGGAATAAAATAGAAAAAAGTGTATAAACATGGCAAGAATGTCATGTATAATATACTTTATTCTTTAATAGGAAAAATCAAATATTTTCTTATTATCAATGTTCTACTTATCTATTAATGTACGTAAAATGAAATTCAATAGAGATTAAAGAGAGGAGAAAGTTTAGATTATGACAGATGAAAACAATGCTCCAAAAGAAAATACAGGAGCAAACGTAGAAAAAGTAGAAACAATAAAAAAAAGAAGAACTAATTCAAAAGTTCAAGCAGAGAAGGGAAAAAATACAACAAGAAAAGCTAACACAAGAAGAAATTATAACCGAAAAAATGAAGCAGAGAGTGTAGAAAACAAAAAAGAAATCAATGAAGAAAAAGTAGAAAGAAAGAGAGCAACAAGAGGAAGAACAAGAAAAACTTCAAATGATTCTATATTTCAAAAATCAAAATTAAAGATAATCCCATTAGGAGGATTACATGAGATAGGAAAAAATATAACAGTATTTGAATATGAAGATGAAATAATTGTTGTAGATTGTGGTATATCATTCCCAGAAGATGATATGTTGGGAATTGATTTAGTAATTCCAGATATAACATATTTAATAAAAAATCAAGAGAAAATAAAAGGAATGGTTATAACACATGGACATGAAGATCATATAGGAGGAATACCATATTTCTTAAAACAAATAAATGTGCCAATTTATGCAACAAGATTAACAGTAGGGCTAATTAATAATAAATTAGAAGAACATAAATTATTAAGAAGCACAGATATGCATACAGTAAATCAAGGAGACACAATAAAATTAGGTAAGAATTTCAAAGTGGAATTTATAAGAAGTTCACATAGTATACCAGATTCAGTAATGCTAGCAATAACAACACCAGCTGGTACAATTTTACACACAGGAGATTTTAAAGTAGATTACACACCAATTGATGGACAAATTATGAACTTTGGGAGAATTGCAGAATTAGGTCAACAAGGAATATTAGCATTAATGGCAGACAGCACAAATGCTGAAAGAAAAGGATTTACAATGTCAGAAAGCTCTGTAGGAGAAGTATTTGAAAAACTATTTTTAAATTGCACAAAAAGAATTGTTGTAGCAACATTTGCATCAAATGTACACAGAATTCAACAAATTGTAAATTCAGCAGTAAAATATGGAAGAAAAATAGCAGTATGTGGAAGAAGTATGATAAATATGATTTCAACAGCTATTGAACTTGGATACATTGAATGTCCAGATAACTTATTTATAGATATAGATATGATTGGAAGCTATACAGATGACCAGCTTGTCATAATAACAACAGGAAGTCAGGGTGAACCAATGTCTGCTTTAACAAGAATGGCTGCAGGAGATCATAGAAAAGTAAAAATAACACCAAATGACTTAATTATCATATCTGCAACTCCAATACCAGGAAATGAAAAATATGTATCAAAAGTAATTGACGATTTAATGCAATTAGGTGCGGAAGTTGTATATAGTGCTTTAGCTGATGTTCATGTTTCAGGACATGCTTGCCAAGAAGAACAAAAATTGATTTTAGCACTAGCAAAGCCAAAATACTTTATACCAGTTCATGGTGAATATAGACAGTTAAGAGCACACCAAGAAACAGCAGAACTAATGGGAATAGATAAAGATAATATTTTCATGTTAACAAATGGTAGAGTACTAGAGATAGATTCAGAAGAAGCAAGATTTAATGGTTCTGTTCCAAGTGGAAGAGTATTAGTAGATGGACTTGGAGTTGGTGATGTTGGAAATATAGTTTTAAGAGATAGACAACATCTCGCACAAGATGGACTTATAGTTATTGTATTAACAATGGATTCTCAAACAGGAGAAGTTGTTGCAGGACCAGATGTAATTTCTAGAGGATTCGTATATGTTAGAGAATCAGAAAATTTAATGGATGATGTAAAAAGTGTAGTAAGACACGAAGTTGCAAAATGTGAAGAAAGAGGAATTCGCGATTGGTCAACTATAAAATCAACTGTTAAAGAAAACTTACGTGATTATTTGTTTATTAAAACAAAGAGAAACCCAATGATAATACCAATTATAATGGAAGTTTAGAAAAAATTATAGAACTAAATGAACCATAAGGAGGAAAAAAATGGATTACAAAGATTTAGCAAATTTAATCTTTCCAGATGCGAAAGAAATATCATATTATGAAGAAAAATATCCTGAAAGAAATTTACCAGAAGGAGCAGTTGTTACAAGATTTGCTCCTAGTCCAACAGGATTTGTACATATAGGAGGATTATATCAAGCCTTAGTTGCAAGAACTGTTGCAGAAAAAACAGGTGGAGTATTTTTCTTAAGAGTTGAAGATACAGACCAAAAAAGAGAAGTAGAAAATGGAGTAACAGGGATAGTAAATTCTTTAAAAGATTTTGATATGGCACCAGACGAAGGAATGATTTCAGACACAGAAGAAATCGGAAATTATGGACCATATAAGCAAAGTCTTAGAAAAGAGATATACCAAGCATATGCAAAATACTTGCTAGAACAAGGAAAAGCATATCCATGTTTCTGTACACCAGATGATTTAGAGGAAATAAGAAATAAACAAGAAGCTGCAAAACTAAGAACAGGATATTATGGTGTTTGGGCAAAATGCAGAAATCTTTCTGTTGAAGAAATGGCTGAAAAAGTTAAGGCAGGAGAACCATATATAATTAGATTCAAATCACCAGGTAGAGAAGATAGAAAAATCAAACATAAAGATGTTATAAAAGGAAATGTTGATTTTCCAGAAAACGACCAAGACATAATTATAATAAAATCAGATGGTCTTCCAACATATCACTTTGCACATGCAGTTGATGATCATTTAATGCATACAACACATGTAATTAGAAGCGATGAATGGTTATCATCAGTACCATTACATTTGCAATTATTCCATGAATTGGGATTTAAAGCACCAAAATACGCACATATATCACCAATCATGAAAAATGACAATGGTGGAAAACGTAAACTAAGTAAAAGAAAAGACCCAGAAGCAGCAGTTTCATATTATAAAGAACAAGGAATTCCAACAGATGCAGTAAAAGAATATTTATTAAATATTGCGAATTCTACATTCGAAAATTGGAGAAGAGCAAATTCAGATAAAAAAATTGAAGAATTTGATTTTCAATTAAATAAGATGAGTGTAAGTGGTGCCTTATTTGATATGATAAAATTATTAGATATTGGAAAAACAGTAATTTCTAAAATGACTGCAGAAGATGTATATGAAAAATCATTAAAGTGGGCAGAAGAATATGATAATGAACTTGCAGACTTATTAAAAGATAAGGAATATGCTTTAAAAATATTTGGAATTGAAAGAGGAAATAAAAAGCCAAGAAAAGATATTGCAAAATGGTCTGATGTTAAAGAAAATATTTCATATATGTATGATTCTGAATTTTACAAAAATACTCAAGAATATCCATATCAACCAGCAATTTCAAATAAAGAAGATATTTCTAAAATATTAGATTTATATATTGAAAAATACTATGATGAAAATGATGATAAACAAACATGGTTTGACAAAATAAAAGAAGTTGCAGGAAAAATGGGATATGCTAAAGAAGTAAAAGAATTCAAAGCAAATCCAGGAATGTATAAAGCTCATGTTGGTGATGTAAGTACAGTTTTAAGAGTTGCTTTAACTTCAAGAACTAATACACCTGATATGTATGAAATAATGCAAGTTCTTGGAAAAGACAGAATTGCCAAACGTTTCGAAGTGGCTAAAACAAATTTAAAATAATAGAATTTAATTGCAGATAAGCAAAGGTGTATAAAGTTACTTAAATGAAAAGGAGGAATTCAATATGGATTACAACATTGGAGATATAGTTAGAACTAAAAAACCACATCCATGTGGAAGTAAACTATGGGAAATAACCAGAGTTGGTGTTGATTTTAAACTAAAATGCCAAGGGTGTGGACATATTGTAGTTCTAGAAAGACCTAAAGCATTAAAAGCAATAACTAAAATAGAGAAAAGAGCAGACTCATAGAGTTTGCTCTTTTAAATAAGATTCAATTACTTTCCAAACTTCATCACTATAAACTTTTCTCTCAGAAGAAAATGGAAGAGTTGTAATATCACCAATAGGGTTAAGTTGCTTTTGGATGTTTTGGGTAGCATTATCAACTTTAGTTTTGGCAATCTTATCAGCTTTATTGGTCAAAATCATACAAGGAAGACCACTTCTTATAACATAATCATACATTAAAAAATCATTAGAAGTAGGGTCATGCCTAATATCAACTAAAAATATAATAAGACAGATTTCCTTGCGAGTTTTTAAATAATGTTCAATGAATTCTCCAACTTTAATTTGTTCTTGTTTTGACATTTTGCTATAACCATAACCAGGTAAGTCAACAAAATAAAACAAATCATCAATATTATAAAAATTCAGTTGGCGAGTTTTACCAGGTTCGCTACTTGTACGAGCAAGTTTCTTTCTATTAATCATAGTATTAATAAAACTAGATTTTCCAACATTTGACTTTCCAACTAGAACTACTTCTGGTAATCCGTTTTTAGGATATTGATTTTCTCTAACAGCAGAGATTTCAAATTTCGGATTTTTAACTATCATAATATATAAATTCCTTTCTTACACCAATGAAACCAGTTCTTTGCTATGCATTTTAAAGTTTTGCACCGATAAGAACTGGTTCTAAATGTTTCTTTATTTTTTTACAGGTACTAATTTAGCTTTTCCACCCATATATGGTCTTAAAATTTCTGGAACAGTAATAGTTCCATCTTCATTATAATTGTTTTCGATAACTGCAATTAATCCTCTAGGAGTGGCAACAACTGTATTATTTAATGTATGAACATAGTAATTTCCTTTTTCTCCTTTTGCACGAATGCCTAAACGTCTAGCTTGAGCATCACCTAAAGTAGAACAACTACAAACTTCAAAATATTTTTGTTGACGAGGACTCCAAGCTTCAATATCACATGATTTAACTTTTAAATCAGCCAAATCTCCTGAGCAACAGTCTAATTGTCTAACAGGAACATTGAAACTTCTAAATAGATCAACACTTAGTTTCCACATTTTATTATACCAGTTCATAGAATCTTCTGGTTCACAAAGAACAATCATTTCTTGTTTTTCAAATTGATGAACACGATATAATCCCCTTTCTTCAAGACCATGTGAACCAATTTCTTTTCTAAAGCAAGGAGAATATGATGTCATCATTATTGGCAAATCAGATTTTTTAATAATTTGACCTTTAAATTTTCCAATCATAGAATGTTCAGAAGTACCAATTAAATATAGGTCTTCACCTTCAATCTTATACATCATAGCATCCATTTCTTCAAAACTCATTACACCTGTAACAACATCAGAACGAATCATAAATGGTGGAATACAGTAGGTGAAACCATTATCAATCATGTAATCTCTAGCATATGCAAGCATTGCTTCATGTAATCTTGCAATATCGCCAATTAAATAATAGAATCCCATACCACTAGTTCTTCCAGCACTTTCTTTATCTAAACCATTGAAAGTATTTATAATATCTGCATGATGTGGAATTTCATAATTTGGGACTGTTGGTTCGCCAAATTTTTGAACTTCTACATTTTCACTATCATCTTTTCCAATAGGAACACTTGCATCCATTATATTAGGAATTTTCATCATTCTTTCTTTTATTTCTTCAGAATATTTTTCTTCAAGAGCTTCATTTTCTTCAAGAGCTGCATTTATTTTTTGAACTTCTTGTCTTAATTTTTCAGCATCTTCTTTTTGACCAGCTTTCATAAGTTGTCCGACTTGTTCACTTGTTTTTTTTCTATCAGCTCTTAAATTATCTCCATTCAATTTTGCTTCTCTATTTTTTTTATCTAATTCTAAAACTTCATCAACTAAAACTAATTTTTGGTCTTGAAATTTTTTCTTAATATTATCTTTTACCAAATCTGGGTTTTCTCTAATCAACTTAATATCTATCATTTTTCTCAATCCCTTTCTTACATTAATGTTGATATTATATAACAAAAGTCCGGAAATATCAATAAAAATTAAATAATTTGTAAATAATAAGCTAAAGAGAAAGGAAGATAAAAATGAATTTATTATGGGAAATTATCCAATTTTTATTTTATGCAGGATTGATTGTAGTTATATCTAAGGAAATATTAGTAAGAACTTTAAGAAGTTTGGCAGAAAACCTAAAATTAAAGCCAAAAACAGTTGGCGATATCGCGGGAATTGCAACATCTGTACCAGAACTATTAACAATAAGCGCTGCAAGTATTAATGGTTTAATAGGTGCGGGCATTTATAATGTTTTAAGTTCGAATGTAATAAATTTAATTCAATATGTTGGCGCAATTACCTTAAATAAAAATCATAAATCGTTACAAAATAAAGCAATAAAAGTTGATATATATTTGGTTTTAATAACAATATTATTACCTTTACTTCTTAGCTTTATGAAAAGTGAGTTAAGCATTGTAATGGTACCAATTTTGTTTATTTTATATCTAGGCTTTAAGAAAGTAAACAATGATGTGCACCAGTTGTATCTGCCAAAAGAAGATGATGAATCAGAGCAACTAGAAAAAAAGACAGAAGTCTCAAAAAAATCAATTAAAATAAAATTAATAAGAGACGTAGTGTTATTAATCGCAACAGGAGTATTATTATTTTTTATAGGTGAATGGCTAGGGAACACCTTAGACACACTTTGTGTAGTTTTCAATATACCAGAAATAGTTATTGGAATTATTCTAGGTTTTGTAACAAGCATACCAGAATTAATTACATTCTTCGAAGCGCAAAAACATCATAAAACTATCAGCAACAATAATATGCATGGGGTTGTCGAGGCAACAAATAATTTGCTTATGTCAAATATGATGAATTTATTCATTATACAATCAATAGGGATATTATTGCACACGTGAGATCGCTTTTTTTCCGTGCAAAACTGCACCGATTATCTCGCTTTTTTTTCGTGCAATGCACACCTGAGATCGCTTTTTTTCTGTGCAGTGGATAAATATAGAAAACGATGCATATAATAGTATAAATTGAAATGAGAGAGGGAGAAAATGCAAGAAGAATATTTAATTAATAAAATGTTAAAAAGCAAGACTGATAAAGAATTAGAAGAAGAACTAATGAGAATTATCAGTGAAACTAAAAGAATACTAGAAGTAGCAAGATGCAATTTTGAGTTTGCAGAAGATGAGCTGATTGATTACTATGTTTATCAGATAAAGGCTCATCAATCAAGACTTGATTATTTAATAAAAATTGCTAAAAGTAAGAAAATAAAAGTTGATAGAGAAGCGGAATTAAAATCACGAATATTTGATAAAAAGAATATAGCTGGTTAAAGAATAATTACGTATAAAACAACATAAGGATAGTAGTAATAATTACTACTATTTTTTGAGGTGATAATATGAATATAAATATTCTTGTAATTATATCTTGTATTTGTATGCTATTTATTATAGGGAGAATTTTTATAATTCCAATTAGAAAAATTTTAAAGCTTGTATTTAATTCAATTTTAGGTGGTGTATGCATAATTATAATCAATTGGATAGGAGGTATATGGGGATTTCATATAGGACTGAATTTCTTTACATCATTATGGGTTGGAATTTTAGGTGTTCCTGGTGCAATATTTTTAATTATATTGAAGCTGATTTTATAGTTGCACGGAAAAAAAGCAATCTCACGTGTGCATAGTTGCACGGAAAAAAAGCGATCTCACGTGTGCAAAAAAATATACCAGGAGCTATGTAAGCCTCCTGGTATTGATAAAAAATAATGACACACCATACTATTTTAGCAAATGTATGGCACAGCTACGATGTTGAACTTAGGAATCGATTCTGTTGAACTCCAGCATGTTCCAAAAAGCTTTTTCAGCTTTTTTTGTGATAACCACAACAGATATGTTCATATCTGCAAATGGTTTCTGAAATGCACTAATGAAGTCAATGGGATACTTATAAACAGTTCCCATCAGCTTATCTTCTGGGATTTTTACAACTTTTCCAGATTCAACGTGCGTTACAACAAAGCACCGAGAGAGATTTTCATGATTCACTACCAGTGTTCCTTCTTCAGAGAAGATTACTGTTGATTTGTTTACTTTTTCTGTCATATTCTTATCCTCCTAATGTTATTTTATGGATAACATAATTATACTACAAAATTTAACAAAATGCAAATTTTTTAAATTATTATTGCGTTAAAATATAAAATAGTGTAAAATATAATTGTGAAAAAGGATTACAAAAGAAAAAAGTACTAAAGAAGGGAGAAAAAATATAGCATGAAGAATATATTGCGTCAGCATAGAAAATCAAAAGGCAAGAAAAAAGCAAAGAAATATATATTGTTCATATTTACTCTTATAATGACTACATTTGCGTGGTTTGCATATTCTAAGGTTTTAAATTCACAATTGAATATGCATGTGGCAGCATGGGATATGGAATATTTTATTGGTGAGGAAAAAAAGGAAAATCCAATAGGTATAGAATTTCCAACATTATATCCACATATGCCGGAGCAAACTGTAACTGTTGACATCTTGAATAATGGAGAAGCACTGGTAGATTTAAGCTATAGTATTCAAGCAATATCAATTGCAGGAGTTTCATATGAATTGGTACCAGAAGGAAAGCAACCAACTACAGAAAATTATATAAATATTGAAAAATCAGTTGTGGAAGAAAAAGAAACAGGAGAAGTTGTTGCAAAGGGAAAAATCATAAATGATACAACCAAATTTCCATTTACATTAGAAATTGAACATTCTGCACAAGTATCTGCAAAGAATAAAGCATATTTAAAAGTAACAGCCAATTGGGCAGGCGATAATGATGAATTAGATTCGAAATGGGGATATACAGTAGGCAAATATTTTATGGACAATCCTAAAGTTACATCAGCTATGAGTGTTACATTAAGTATTGATTCATATCAGGCAAATGAAGAAATAAAAGGAGGAACAGAGTGACAACAACATTTTCAAACAATCAATGTAGTAGCCGTGACGAAAGATATGACAATAATACAGGTTTCAATACAGCACTTTATTAACAAATAAAAGATACAAAAGCCAATTTGCACACTGATGCAGATTGGCTATTATAAAATAGGGCAAAAATCAAAGAAAGGAAGTAGACAAAATGAATGACAAAATAATCATAAAAGGAGCAAAAGAGCACAATTTAAAAAACATAAATTTAGAAATACCAAGAGACAAATTAGTAGTAATAACAGGACTTTCAGGCTCTGGAAAATCATCATTGGCATTTGATACATTATATGCAGAAGGACAAAGAAGATATGTAGAAAGTTTATCATCATATGCAAGGCAATTCTTAGGTTTAATGGAAAAGCCAGATGTAGAATCAATTGAAGGGTTATCACCAGCAATTTCAATAGATCAAAAAACCACATCAAAAAATCCACGTTCAACAGTAGGAACAGTTACAGAAATCTATGATTATATACGTCTACTATATGCAAGAATAGGTGTGCCATATTGTCCAAATTGTGGTAAAAAAATTGAAAAGCAATCAATAGACCAAATTGTAGACAACATAATGAAATTAAAAGAAGGTACAAGAATTCAAATATTGGCACCAGTTGTGCGTAGCAGAAAAGGTGAATATACAAAACTATTTGAAGACTTACAAAAAGACGGATTTGCAAGAGTAAGAGTAGATGGAGAAATCTATGACTTAACAGAAATGGAAGATGTAAAATTAGACAAAAAAAAGAAGCATGAAATAGAAATAGTAGTAGATAGATTAGTAATAAAACCAGAAATAACAGCAAGACTTACAGAATCAATAGAAGTAGCACTAAAACATGCAGATAATTTAGTTTTAATTGATGTTGTAGGAGACAAGACAATTCTATACAGTTGTAATTATGCATGTCCAGATTGTGGATTCAGTTTTCCAGAATTAACACCAAGAATGTTTTCATTTAATAATCCGTATGGAGCTTGTCCAAAATGCTCAGGTATAGGATATTTAATGAAAATGGATGAAGATTTAATAATTCCAGATAAGAACAAAACTTTATATGATGGTGTAAAAGCATTTGGGTCAAGTACAATGAAAAAAGGCGATACAATGGCCAAAATGTATTTTGAAAGTATTGGAAAACATTATGGGGTTGAAATAAAAAACAAAAAAATAAAAGACTTGCCTAAAGACTTCATTGATAAAATTCTTTATGGAACAGGTGATGAAGAAATTGATTTTGAATATTCATCATATGCAGGTACAAGAAAATTCACAGCTCCATTTGAAGGAGTAATCCCAACACTTGAAAGACGTCATAATGAGACAAAATCTCAAGGAATGAGAGATTTTTACGAAATGTATATGAGCAATATGCATTGTGATGAATGTAATGGTGCAAGACTAAAAAAAGAAATTTTATGTATTAAAGTCGGAGGAAAAAATATAAATGAGTTGACAGATATGTCAATTAGAAATATTCAAGAATTCTTGAGAAATCTTGAATTAACAGATTCTCAAAAAATCATTGCAGAGATGATTTTAAAAGAAGTAGATTCAAGACTTCAATTTTTAATTGATGTTGGACTAGAATATCTAACATTATCAAGAAGTGCAGGAACATTATCAGGAGGGGAAGCACAACGTATTCGTTTAGCAACTCAAATTGGTTCAGGACTAACAGGAGTTTTATATATATTGGACGAGCCAAGTATTGGACTTCATCAAAGAGACAATGACAAGTTAATTGCAACTTTGAAAAAATTAAGAGATTTAGGAAATACTTTAATAGTTGTTGAACATGACGAAGATACAATGTATGCGGCAGACCAAATTATAGATATTGGTCCAGGGGCAGGTGTACATGGTGGAAATGTTATGGCACAAGGAACCGCAGAAGAAATCAAACAAGTAAAGGGTTCAATAACTGGTGATTATTTAAGTGGCAGAAAGCAAATACATGTACCATCAAAAAGAAGAAAAGGAAATAAAAAATGTATCGAGGTTGTTGGTGCAACAGAAAACAACTTGAAAAATATCAGTGTAAAATTCCCATTAGGTGTATTTACTTGTGTTACAGGAGTATCAGGTTCTGGAAAAAGTACACTAGTAAATGAAGTTCTATACAAAAATATAGCTCAACAATTAAATGGTGCAAGTGAAAAACCTGGAAAATGTAAACAAATAAAAGGACTTGACAATATAGACAAAATAATTAATATTGACCAATCTCCAATTGGAAGAACACCACGTTCAAACCCTGCTACATACACAGGTGCATTTGATTTAATAAGAGACATATTTGCAGGAACAAATGAAGCAAAAATGAGAGGATATGAAAAGGGTAGATTCAGCTTTAATGTATCAGGAGGAAGATGTGAAAGTTGTAATGGAGACGGTGTTCATAAAATTGAAATGCATTTCTTGCCTGATGTATATGTGCCATGTGAAGTATGTAAAGGAAAAAGATATAATAGAGAGACTCTAGAAGTAAAATATAAAGGAAAAAATATTGCAGACGTTTTAGACATGACTGTTGAAGAGGCATTAGAGTTTTTCGAAAATATCCCAAAAATAAAAAATAAAATACAAACATTATATGATGTAGGGCTTGGATATATCAAGTTAGGACAACCATCAACAACATTATCAGGAGGAGAAGCACAGCGAGTAAAACTTGCAACAGAATTGTCAAAACGAGCTACAGGCAAGACTTTATATATTTTGGACGAGCCTACAACTGGTTTGCATATTGCAGATGTACACAGATTAGTAGATATTTTACAAAGACTTGTGGATACAGGGAATACAATCATAGTAATTGAACACAATTTAGACTTAATAAAAACAGCAGATCACATCATAGATTTAGGACCAGAAGGCGGAGATGCTGGTGGAGAGGTTATTGCTATTGGAACACCAGAACAAATCTGTAAGAATGAGAAAAGTTATACAGGGAAATTTATGAAACGTTTTGTTTCATAAATAAAATGTATTTGACCTAATTGTGACATTGTGGTAGAATAAGTTCGAAATAAAAAGGAGGAAAACGAAATAAAAAATGAAAAAAATTTCAATAATAGTACCTGTATATTATAATCAGGATAATCTTTTGCCATTATATGCAGACTTAAAGGAAAAAGTTCTTACGAAATTACCGGAAGGAATACAATATGAACTAATAATGGTTGATGATGGGTCAAAAGATAATTCTTATAAAGTAATGCAAGAACTAGCAAAAATTGATTCAAATATAAAAACAATAAGATTATCAAGAAATTTTGGAGAACATGCTGCGATTTTGGCCGGATTGTCTCAATGCACAGGAGACTGTGCTGTAAGAAAAGCAGCTGATTTACAAGAACCATCAGAAATGATATTAGATATGATGAAAAAATATGATGAGGGAAGTAAAGTGGTTTTGGCTGTAAGAGCAGATAGAGAAGAACCAATTACGCAAAAAGCCTTTTCAAATCTATATGCATTTCTGATGAGAAAATTAGCATTACACAATATGCCAAAAGGAGGGTTTGATTCATTTTTAATAGATAGACAGGTTATAGATTTCTTAGTAAAAATGCAAGAATGTAATACATCATTAATGAGCCAAATTTTGTGGGCTGGATTTGAAACTTCAACGGTTCCTTATGTTAGAAAGAAAAGAGAAATAGGAAAATCAAGATGGACACTATCTAAAAAAATCAAATTAGTATATGATTCACTATTAAGTTTTTCATATTTCCCTATAAAAATGATAACTACAGCAGGAATTTTAAGTTTCTTTATAGCATTAATTTGGTTAGTCATTATAATTTATAAAAAAATGACAGGAATAATTGATGTTGAAGGATATGCATCAATTATTATAATCATGTTAGTCGGATTTGGAATTATAATGTTATCAATAGGAGTGTTAGGAGAATATTTGTGGAGAACTTTTGATGCAGCGAGAAATAGGCCTCCATATATTATAGAAAAAGTGGAAAAGGGAGAAAAAACTGACAATGGATAAAATTTTAGAGATATGTAAAAAACATAAGAAAATTATAATGACTATTTTCTTAATAGGACTATTTTGCTATTATTTGATATGGACTGTATCACAACCATATAATTCATGCCCAGATGAAAAAATGAAATGGGATATTTGCAAATATATTGCAGAACATAATTCAATACCTGACGGAAGAGATGAAAGTATACGAGATTCTATTTGGGGAATTTCGTATGCATTTCAGCCGATTCTTACATATATGATTTGTGCTGTTTTTGTAAAAATAGCATTACTTTTTACTACAAATCACTTTGCATTAGTAGTGGCTGCAAGACTTGTAAGCACAATAAGTATGACATTGACAATATACTTTGTAATAAAGATTTCGAATAAACTTTTTAAAGATAAAGAAACAATAGAATTACTCTTAGAAAGGCTTATAAAACATGATTCAAGTTATTGAAATATTAATTGTTAGTACATGCTTAATTCCGTTAATATACTTTTATAGCGTTATTTTTGTTAAAGGTTATTATGATTTATATAGGTTATATTTGAGTATAAAAACAAATATAAAAAAATATTTATTGATATATA
>ERZ779896.1559-NODE-1559-length-18821-cov-8.471864_pt1 | contig 18821 bp, 3 predicted proteins | sample MGYA00511067_ERZ779896 | MGnify/ENA primary metagenome ERZ779896 (study PRJEB29588, sample SAMEA2161597) | human gut metagenome | biome: human gut; feature: human-associated habitat; material: faeces | place: Denmark | collected 2008/2010 ... | reverse complement strand
AGGCTGTGAAGAAATGAATCCTCATTTCTTCACAGCCTCTTTTTTATTTTCGATAGCTCATACGCTTTCTTGCGATCTTCTCAGCTTCACGTTCGGCCTCGCCCTGATTCGGATGGGCTTCCTCGTCCATTTCATACTGCCACATGCGCGTGGGGACCATTTCGCCCTCGGGGCTGCTGGTGTAGCGCATGGATTTCGGCATGGTCTTTACGGTGGAGAGCGGGCTTGTGAAGCCGCGGCCGATGACGTCTGTGGTATTCATGATGAAGAGAAAGGCATGCGGGTCGATTTCTTCGATGTAGTGACGGAGTTTCGTGATCTGTGTCAGATCGACGATGGCAAAGATGATGCGCTTATCCATGCCGGAGAAGGCGCCCTGCCCGTAGAGGAGGGTCGCACCGTGGTGAATGTTGCGGAGGATGGCGTCTGCGATCTCAAGAGGCTTGTCAGAAACGATGAAGGCGGCTTTCCGCTGGGCGAAGCCGATGACGAGACGGCTTGAGAGATTCGCATTGATGTACATCGCGATCAGGGTGCAGATGGCGAGCTCCAAGGCAAAGATCCAAGCACTGGCCATGACGATCAGGAAGTTCAGCGCAAAGACGACGTAGCCGATCTCCAAATTGAAGTATTTCTTCAGGATCGCGCCGATGACATCGAGGCCGCCGGTGTTGCTGTTGTAGCGGTAGAGGAGCCCCATGCCAAGGCCAAGGATGACGCCGCCTGCGATGGCAGAGACGAGCGGCTGTTTCACGGAGGACATGGCGGCAAGCGGTGCGGTGAGGTCGATGAAGACGGAGCAGAGCACGGTGCCTATGATGGTGATCAGGGTATAGAATTTCCCCATGAACTTCAGGGCAAGAAGAAGGATCGGGATGTTCAGGATGAGGTTTGCGATACCGATGGGAAAGCCCGTCAGGTAGTTCAGAATCATCGCGATGCCGGTGAGCCCGCCTGCGAGAAAGTGATGGGGGACATAGAAGGCATTGATGCCGACGGAGTAGAGAAATGTCCCGACCACGGTGATGGCCAGGATGAAAAACAGCCGCTGCCAGAAAGTGGGGCTTCTGTAGTCAGCCCCCAACGGGGTGTTCATGAGTGGGTCCTTTCTTTGAAACATGGAAGCACCAAGGGTGCTGTGAGAATAGTTACATCATATTATAGCATGAGGAGCAAGGCGAGGGGCGTGCCGCCCTTTGATTGCGTGCGAAAGATTCGCTTGAATGAGAAATTAGAAATGAGAAATGCGAAATGGTAGTGCGGCGCATAAAAATATAGAAGCGCCGCAGAATTTTGATAGTGCTTCGCGCCGTCGTCATCTCGAGCGTAGCCGAGAGATCTTCCTTGCAGAACGGTCAGTGTACCAATTGCGCTATTTCAATCACCGCTTGCTCCTGATCCCTAATCCCTAATCCCTAATCCCTAATCCCTAATCCCTAGCCACTTATCCCTGCTTTCAAACTTGTGGTGGCGGCTTCGCCGCAATATATATGGGGCGATGCCCGAAGGTCTGCCAAAAAGCAGGTTTCCCGTTTTGAATTTTCCAAACATTACCCGCTTGACCGCGAATGACAAAGATCGAGGGCTGCGCTCGGGATGACGATATGAGAAGGCGGCAGTCTGACGTCTCCTAGTCTCCAGTCACTAGTCCCCAGTCCCTAGTCACTCCCCCCCAAAAAAACTTTTCCCTACCCTTCTCCCCTGTCACTTGTGACAGGGTCAGAAGGAAGGATTTCATATATAATAGATACAGAATAGGCATCATGTACCCTTTTTTTCGATGGAGGATCTTGCCATGAAACGTACTGTACAATCGCTATCTCTCAGTCTTTTGACAGCCCTTCTTTTTTCAGGCAGCGTGAGTGCTGCGCCGGCGCAGCTCGATCCGACGGATCCGGCGGTGCAGAAGGTGACGGATCAGGCGTCGCGCATGAGCGAGACGAACCAGCAGGTGGCGTCGTATTACCAGAAGAGCCGCTACCGCACGCTGGATGCCGTGCATTCTTCGGAGGCGAAGGCCGAAGAGGGCGGGCTGATCTTTGACGTGAAGGAGATCCGTGTGACGCCGTCGAAATTTCTTTCCGCAGAGGAGATCCGGAGGGCTATCCATTTTAAAGGCGCAGGACCTGCCACCGTGAAGGAGCTGACGGACATGGTGGCCCGCCTGAATGCGCTGTATCAGGAGAAGCATATCGTGACGGCGCAGGCCGTGCTGCCGCCGCAGAAGGTACAGGACGGTGTGGTCTACATCCGTCTCATTGAAGGGAAATTCGGAAAGACGGTCGTCACGGGAAATCAGCGGATCTCCGAGAGGTCGCTCCTCTCGCGCATCCATGGAAAGACGGGCGAGCTGGTGGACGTGGATCGGCTCGAGGATGAGCTCCGCGTATATAATTCGACGAATACCTATCAGGTGCAGGCAGAGCTGGTGCCGGGAGAGGAGGAAGGGACCTCCGACCTCCATCTGCTGCTCGGAGAGAAGGAGAATCCGCTGACATCCTTTATTTTCACGGACAATGCGGGCCAGAAAGAGAGCGGTCGCTATCGCATCGGTGCGTATACGGAGTACCGCGGGATCGGCGGGCATGATGCGAGCCTCGCGGTGAGCCCGGTGTGGACGGAAGGCATTTGGGGCGGCTCGGTGATGTACGATACGCCATGGGGGCATCACGGGACGCGGGCGCAGATTTCCTACAGCAGAAATCTGGTGGATATCATCGACGGCACCTTCAAGGATTATGACATGAAGGCCAATTCGAATGACGCGGCGATCTCCATCACGCACCCCGTGAATATCACGCCGCTTTCCCGTGTGGATGTCTTTCTGGAAGGCCATCGGAAATGGTCGGATACCACGTACTCCGGGATGGAGCTCTCGAATAGCGAAACGCGCACGGTGAAGGCCGGACTGTCAGCGCGGAGCTTTGATGAGAACGGGCTGTGGTTCTTCATGACCAGCGTCACCGGCTATGAGAGCGATGACCGCGTGAATGATAAGGATAACAACGGCTCATACTATAGCGCCTACCTCATGCGCCGGCAGAATCTCAAAAATGACCAGTACATGCTCTACCGCCTCTACGGCCAGTACACCGCCTTTACCTCGCTGCCTTCGACGGAGCAGTTCACGCTGGGCGGTATGGGGAGCGTCCGCGGATACAAGGAAAGTATCCTTTCGGGCGATAAAGGCTGGTTCGCCGGTATGGAGTACGGCTTCCCCATTAGCAGTGACCATCAGACATGGCGAGGCTTCGTCTTCCTCGACCACGGCGTCGCATATAACAATTTCAGCGTCAAAACAACGAAGGACTACCTCACGAGCGCAGGCTTCGGTCTGGAGTGCAGCAAGGGCGGCTGGTATGGCAAGGCCGTTCTCGGCATCCCGCTCAAGGATTCCGGAAATATCGGAGATGCATCGCCGAGAGTGCACTTCTATCTGCAGAGGAATGTGTGATTTTGAGGGACTAGTGACTGGTGACTAGGAGACGTCAGATGTCAGACTGCCGCCTTCCCGTATCGTCATCCCGAGCGCAGCCCTCGATCTTTGTCATTCGCGTTCAGGCGGACGATGTTTGGAAAGCTCAATCGGGAAACCTTCGGGCATCGCCCTATTTATGCTTCGCGGCGCTTCCATATTTTTATGCGCCGCACCACCACTCCTCACTCCTAACTCCTCACTCCTAACTAGAGAGTACGAAGCTTTCAAATGGAATCAAAGGGCAGCACGTCCTACGGGCTAACCCTGAACCCATCAACCTATTTCCCTGATCTTCTCACCCAAAGGAGGACCGTCTTATGAATAAAATATATAAAGTCATATGGAATGCCACGCGCGGCTGCTATGTGGTCGCTTCGGAGCTGGTGAAGACCCATCAGGGGAAGAAGAGTACGCGCCGGGGGGGAAAACATCCTTTCCCGCACAGGGACGGCACTGCTCCTTGCTATCGCAGGCTGGGGCGCGGCTTGCAATTTCATTTACGCAGATGTCAACGTGGCGGATCCGGCGCACACTGGTAAGGTGATTAAGACTCAGTTCGCAGATGGCGGCATGCAGTATGACATCTACAACCAGCAGGTCAACAATGGCAGTGCCCTGAACAAGTTCACGAATTTCGGTATCGGACAGAAGGACGTGGCGAATCTCCAGCTCGACAAGGTCGATCGCCAGATCAACCTTGTCCAGAACCGCATCGAAATCGACGGGGTCGTCAATGCGATCAAAGACAACAAGATCGGCGGGGACGTGTATTTCTTCTCCGATGCCGGCATCGCTGTCGGCGCGAACGGTGTATTCAACGTGGGACGGCTGACGCTAGGGACGAATGCGGCGTATGGCGAAGCGCTGTACAATGGCGGGATGGAGAAGCATTTGGCGCAGTCCGCTGCGTCGCAGGCGAAAGCAGTCGCCGGCGGCAGTGACATCACGCTTCAGGGGAAAGTCTATGCTCAGAGCGATGTCGTTCTCGGCGCGGGCAGCGTGAATGTTACGAACGGCGAAATCCGCACACATAGGAATAACGCGGACACTTACGCTGACAAGAAGGCAGCGGATGCGTATAGAAATCAGCTGGTGAATGTCTCACCATCGGCGACGGTCGCGACGGCTCTGGGTCATGGTGACATTGCGCTCGCAGCAGTCGGCGCATCTTCTGTGGCAAAGCCTTTCGAGACGAAGGGCGCGATCGTCATTGACCAGGCATACATGGACGCGGCAGGCGGCGACACGTCGGTCATCGCCAGCGCAGAACGGAATGGCGGAAATCTCATGGGCAGTAAGGCGGATGCTTCTGTCGAGATTTTGAATGCCACCATCCAAGGGCAGAATGTAGCGATTTCCGCGGAGACAAAAGTCAGCGGCAAGGTCGGCTCGGCGGATGCGTACAAGACAGGCGCAGAAGAGGATGGCATCCTCGGACTGCTCCATGCGACCTTTGATGAACAGGTGGGAAGTCTGGCCTCTGTCGTGAAGACGGGCGCAGACTCTCGCGTGACGGTCAAGGATTCGAAGCTCACGGCGGCGGAAGACCTTACGATTTCCTCGAAGGCAGAGTCGGAAATCGGCAGTGAGACGGGCGGCGCTCTCGGCGTCGGGATCAATGTCGGCATCGCGGACGTTTCCTCGAAAGTAGAAATTCAGGGGACAAGTGCGCTCACGGCAGGGAAGGATCTCGCGATTTCTGCGGAAGGCAGTAACGCCATCGATCTCCAGCGGCAGGGCAGCGCGGAAGATCTTCCCATCGCGATCGACCTTGGCTGGGCGGAAGCGAAGACAGATGCATCCGTCACTGTAGCGAAAGATGCGACGCTGAAGGCGAAAGAAAATGTAGACGTATCGGCGAAGGCAGAGAGAAATCTCTCCGTCGAGGTCGAGAACAGCAGCGGCGACGGCACGCTGGGCCTCGCGGTCGGCGTCATCCAGTCCGAGACGAAGGCAACGGCCGATGTGCAGGGCAAAGTCTATGCAAATGGCAAGGTCAGTGTCAGCGCGGAGAATACGGTATCGGACGAAGATGGAAAGTATGACCCCGATACGCTTCACATCACGAGCGAGAGCGAAAGCGATGACGGCACCAGCTCGGATCCCATCCACGACATCGTGGATGTAGCGACGACCAAGGGTAAGGGCAACCAGCTCATGGCGGGCATCAAGAAGCTCTGGGGCGATCAGTCGACCAAGAAGAAAGCGGCGGACGCGGAAACGAGTGCGGCTGACCAGACCGCTTCGACAAGTGCGGGCGGCGGCCTCGGTCTCAATGCCGCGACGGCTTTCCTCTTCAGCGACAATAGTGCAAAGGCATCCCTTGCGGGCGAAGTGCGCGACTATGATGGAGCAAGCGGTGCGAGCGCAGTCGATGTACACGCGGAGACTTTGTCGCGGACGAAGGTGAAGGCAGGTGTCAGCCAGGGTGCGGACAAGAGCGCCGGCATCGCGGCGGCGGTGAACTATATCGACCAGAATGACAAGGCAGAAGCCGAGCTGGCGGGCGATATCAAGTCCAAAGGAAATGTGGATGTCAGCGCGGAAACGAAGCGCCCCTGGCAGTCGAATCTCAAAGGCTTCGGCGAGAATCTTGCAGATGACCTTAAGACCATTTTTGATCCGAACGATGGCTTCGAGCTGTCGTATCTGACGGACTCCTGGACACAGACGGGCGGCGCGGGTGAGAAAGTCTCCGGCGCGGCGGCACTGAATATCATGGAATACAACCACACCGCCAAAGCAACGGTGAAGGAAGGCACGAATATCTCCATCGACGGCGGCGATCTCGAAGTCAAGGCGAAGAATGACATTCACACCGTGAATTTCAGCGGCGACATCAAAGCGCCGATCGGTGACCAGCCGGGGAGCCTCGATTTCTGGGAAGACATCGGAGGAAGTCCTTTCTCCGGCGGCGGGAAAGCCGCATTGGGCGGCGCGGCGCTTACCGTGCATCAGAAGAATACCGCCGAAGCGACCGTGGCAGATGGCGTGACTGTGACGAATGCGAAGGATGTCAGCGTCACGGCAGAGAACAAAGGCTGGAACCTCTCCATGGCGGCTGCCGGCGGCAAAGGGCAGACCGTAGCCATTGACGGGACAGTCAATGTCAACCGTTTCGAAAACACCACCAAAGCCACGGTCGGCGAAGCGACCATCAACGCGGACGGTGACGTCAGCGTCAACGCTGAAGACAATAGCAAGACCATCAACATCGGCGGTGCGATCGCTGTCTCCGAACAGGCAGGCATCGGTGCCACCGTCGCATACAACCACATCGACCGCCAGACAGAAGCATCGCTCCAGGGGACGGTCACTTCTCAGAAAGACGTCTCCGTCACCGCCAAGAACACCGGCGCGATTTACGCCATGTCCGCCGCGGGCGGGGTTACCATGGAGTCGAGCCCTGTGAATGGCGCGGGCAGCTCCGGCCTCCACGCGCAGGAAGGGGCTTCGGGCTCTGGCACGTCCTCCATCGGGGACCTCGCAGGGACGCTCCTCAATGCGGGAAAATCGGAAAAAGATAAGAAATCTATCGATAGCGGTGATAGCGCGCTGACGGATGTCGCAAATAAGGATGCCTCCATGGGCGAGAATGTCGGCGCTGCCAAAGGCGGTTTCGCAGCGGCGGCGAATGTTTCCGTGAACCGCATCACCGATACGGCGAAGGCGTCCGTGGCGAAACAAGACGGCGGGACTGCGCCCTCTGTCACGGCCGATGCGCTCGCGATCCGTTCGGGCAATGACAGCCAGATCACGACAGGCTCCGGTGCGATCGCCCTCGGCCTTTCGCAAAACAGCCAGGCGATCGCCGGCAGCTTCATGTACAATGCCATCACGGACAAGAATGAAGCCTATGCCGAAGATGCGACCCTCAACCTCACAGGCAGTGAAAAAGACGATACCGATACCTCGCTGACCGTCGAAGCAGACAATGCAGCGAAGATCACAAACATCGCAGCGAGCGGCAGCGGCGCGGCGAAGGGCAGTGCCGTCGCAGGCCAGATCAGCCTGAACTGGGTGAACAACACCACCGATGCTCACGTCAAAGGCGGTAGCCTCAAGGCGGGTAAAGCGGCGACGATTTCCGCGAAAGACCGCGGCACCATCGACTCCTACACGGGCGCAGTGGCGATTTCCGCTGGCAATAATGGCGCGGCGGTGGGCGCGTCCATCGCGGCGAACCTCATCGAAGGAAAAACCACCTCTTCGCTCGAAGATACCACAGTGAACAGCGGCGGCGCTCTCTCCGTCACCGCGGATGAGACCAGCCAGATCACGTCCATCGTTGCAGCCGGGGCAGCTTCCGGTAAACTCGCCGGTGCGTTCTCTGCCAGCGGTAACTATATCCATACCGATACAGACGCTCATATTTCCAATAAAAATGAAATGAAGACCGGCGCGCTCTCCGTCCTCGCCAAGAATGGCAGCAATGCGACCATCGGCGTGGGCAGTGCAGCGATCGGCGGAAACACTGCCGGCGCATCCATCGGCGTCATGGTGAACCAGTCGGCAGTCAGCGCCAGCCTCACGGGCGATGAAGCGAAGGAAAAGACCATCACCGCAGACGGCATCACCGTCAAAGCAGACAATGCCTACAACGGTGACGCTTCCGAAAACGACCAGACCGCCAAGACCGCCAAGACCGTCGCCGTCGGTTTCGCGGGCGGCACCTCGCAGTTCGCCGGCTCCGGCTCTGTCACCGTGAATGTCATCGACCAGACCACCGATGCCACCGTGGGCAAAGGCAAGTATGACGCGGGCAAGAAGGATGTCCATGTAGAAGCAAAGAATGCTGCGAAGCTCTTCGGTCTTGCGGGCGGCGTGTCCCTCTCTGCCGGAAGTGGTGTCGGCGCAGCTGTCGATGTCCAGACCTACAAGGGTCACACCTATGCAGGCATTGCCGACGGTGCGTCCCTGAAAAATGCGTCCTCCGTCACCGTGAATGCGGACTCGAAAGAACACCTGACCTCTATCGCAGCGACCCTCGCCGGCGGAGCCGGCTCCTTCGCTGGGGCGGGCGCAGCAGGCGCGCACTCGATCGCGACCGATACGAAAGCATATATCGGGAAGCAGAGTGAAGTGACGGACGCCGGTGATGTCTCTGTCACCGCCAAGGATGAAACGAAACTGAACACCCTCGCAGGCAGTGGTGCTGTCAGCGGAAATACCGGTGTCGGTCTCACCGCAGCGGTCGAAGTGGTGAACAAAAAAGCCAGTGCGATCGTGGGTGACGATGCGAAAGTGACAGGCCGCAGCCTCACCGTGAAAGCAGAAAACACCAGCAGCAGCGAGACCGATGCTTACGGTCTCGGTGCTGCTGCTACGGCAGGTCTTGCCGGAACGGCATCGGAAACCTTCGTGAACCAGGAAACCGATGCACATGTCGGCAAGAATGCGAATGTTACCGTCAAGAAGGGCGCGGAGATTCTCGCCAATTCCACTTTCATACAGCGTGCCACCGCAGACGGTGTCGGCGTCGGCGAAACCGTCGGCATCGGCATTGCCAATGCGACCGTATCCCTCCATGCCGTAACGAAAGCCTATGCGGATGACGGCGCTGTGATTTCCGGCGGAAATCAGGTGAAGATCTCCGCAGACCATACGACCGATCTCACCTATGCGACCGTCGCAGGGGGCGGCAGCGCAACGGTCGGCGTGTCCGGCAATGCAGCCGTAAATATCATCGATACGGAAACGAAAGCGTACACCGGCGAGAGCTCAGCCCTCTCGGCAGACGAAGCAGGCGATGGCATTTCCATCACCGCCTCTGACACCACCGAACTGCATGGCGGCAACGGCGGGGCAGCGATCGGCATCTCCGGCGGCGGCGCCGGTGTCGCTGTCGGTGTGACGAATCTCAAGAAGAATACCTCCGCCTATGCCGATCAGAAGGCGAAACTGGACTCCAAAGGACAGGTCGCTATCTCGGCAGAGAACACGGAAGATATTGATAATGTCACTGTACAGGTGGCAGGCGGTACGTATGCTGGACTGGCAGGGGCGGTCAATGTGATGAACCTGTCCGCCAGCACGAAGGCGTATACCGATACCGGCGTACAGATCAACCAGGCGAATAAGGCGTCTGGCCGTTATGGCGGAGATATTTCTGTCAAGGCGGATCATGCGCTCAAGATGACCAGTGCCGTAGGCGGCGCAGCCGCAAGCGGCGGCGCTTCCGGCGGTGCGGCAGTGGATGTGGCAAACATCAAGACACAGACCAATGCCTACATCGGTGACAGCAACACCATCGACACCAAGGGCGATGTGTCTATCTCTGCGAAAGATGAAGTGACCCTGAACTCTCAGGCGTATGCCGCTTCGATCGGTGCGGTCGGTCTCTCCGGCAGCATTTCCGTCTACAGCATCGGCAGTGCGACCTTTGATGATAAGGACAACATCCTCACCGGCAAGAACGCAAAAGGACAGGACGAAGATCTCACGACCTGGGTCAATGGACAGGTGAACCAGTCCAAGACGAAGGACGCGATGAAAGTGTATGAAGACAAGGTGTATGAAGGCAAGACCGGCGCGCTTTCCGATGTCAACAATGAACTCGATACGACTTACGAAAGTCAGGCACCGACCACTGAAGAAAAGGGGACGCTCGCCAAGATCGGCAAGGGTACCACCATCACCGCAGATGGCAATGTATCTGTCGATGCCGCAGACACCCTGAACATGAAGAACTACATGAGCAGCATCACCGGCAGTGCGTTCGCCAGTGCCGGGGCTTCGGTCAGCGTCGTGAATACGGATACGCAGACCAAGGCGCTCATTGACAGCGATGCGAAGATCGCAGCCGGCAAAGATCTGGCAGTCAAATCGAAAGCCGCGCACAGGATGGATCAGATCATCACGGGCGCATCTGTCTCGGGCGGTGTTTCCGGACAGGGAACGGTCGCTACCTGGAATGACAGAAGCGATGTATCCGCGCTGATCGGCGCTTCCCGCGGTATCGGGGCGAACAATGTCACCGTCACCTCGGACAATGAGCGCACACTCGAAGCCAACGTGGCAGGGGCTTCGGTCGCTCTCGGTGCGGTGAACGGCTCTGTCATCGTAGCGAATACCTCCGGTTCGTCCACCGCCGGTGTGGGAGATGAATCGAAGGAAAACACCGCAGGCGAAGGTGTGACCGCCCAGAAAGACATCACGATCTCTGCCAATGCAGATACGAACCTCGATGCGACCGCCATCGGCGCCGCAGCCGGTGTATTTGCCGGTGACGGGACAGGCGTCCGCCTCTCCTCAGATACGGATGCGAAAGCCTTCGTAGGTAAGAAAGAAAAACTGAATGCCGGGACAGACTTCTCTGTCACGGCAAAGAATACACCGAAGATTTCCGCCCTCTCGACCTCGGCAGCTGTCGGGCTCGCAGGCGTGGGGATCACGGTGGCAATGGCCTCCTCGGATGACAGTGCGCATGTATCCGTTGGAGACGGTGCATCGCTCACGGCAGGCAAAGCCCTCACGATCAAAGCCTCCATGGACAAACCGGCATCCGGCAGCAACATGGAAGCCCATGCCATTGCCGGCGGCGGAGGTGTCGTATCCGGTGCTGTCGCTGATGTCCGTGTGAACCTGGATCAGCATACCGATGTATCCATCGGCGAGAATGCAGCGCTCAAAGGCAAGACCGCCGACATTTCTGCAGCGCACCAGAGCGCCTCGGCGCTCGCGATGGAATCTGTCGCGGCAGGTTACTACAGCGGCACGGGCGGCGAGACGCATTTTGCAGAAACGTCCGATACGCACGTCGATGTAAAAAATGGCACGAGCATCCAGACCACGGATGAGACCCGCATCCTCGCTGACAACCAGACGGAAAAATCGCAGACGGCGACCAGCGGCGGCGCAGCTCTAGCGACGGGCGCCGGTATTGTGAATGAAACGACCATCCAGCATACGACCGCCGTTGATCTCGGGAAGGTCGCGATCCAGGCGAATGCATCCGCTCTGACCGAAGCGGAAAAGGTAGCGGGCAAGACGCTCTTCGATAAGAATGCCATCGCCATCGACGCCGTGAGCCAGGTCATCTCGAAAGACCATGACGTCATTGCGACCGGCTCTGCGGTCGGCGCGGCGCACGTGGAGAATGCGCACCACGTGACAGCGGAAACTACGACCAGCGTGGCAAAGGATGCAAGTCTCCTCGCGGGCGATACGGAAGAAATCAAGAAAGAGCACAAGAATGAAAACCTGACCAATACCGAAGACAAGACGTATGGGAAGACCTATCGCGGCGGCTCGATCGGTGTCGGCAGCAAAAATGATGCCGACCTCACGAGCACCACGATGGTCGACGTCTTCGGTGCGGCGGGCTATGCCGGTACGTCGAACAATGTGACCTATGACGGAAAGACGCAGACTTCCTTCGGCGGCAAGGCAGAAACCGCGAAGGGCGACATCCGCGTCGCTTCCGGCAGAGACTCCGCGGGAACGATCGGGCAGCTGAAGGCCAAGGCGAAGAGCGATATCCTGAATGCGACGGCGATCCCGATTTCTTCCAAGAAGGATCCGTTGGCGAAGATTTCCTCGGACGCAGCCCTCTCGATGAATGGCACGCTCCTTGCCGACCGGGATATTTATCTCCAGTCGACGGCGGGCGAGACGAAAGCCACCGGCTCGGGCGAAGTGAAGGACTGGGTGAACAAGATGGGTGAAGTCTTCGGTTCGGAAGGCGGTACCATCGGCAAATCCAAAGTGACCTCCCATGCCGGAGCCACCATTGACGGCAAAGCCGAGACCGGCATCCACAGAAATAAGTCCATCACCATCAGAGGGAACGACGAAGACGGAACATGGAAGACCAGTGTCACCACCAAGGGCGATATCGACTTCACCCTGAGCAAGCCAAAGCCCGCTTCCGAGACGCTCTCGAATCGCCTTGCTGAGCTCAAGAAAGAACTCGCAGATCACATCAGCGATCCGGCGGCGAAGGCATCGTATGAAGCGGAGATCGCCTTCGTAGAAAGCAAGATGATCGAACAGGGGCTGGGCTATCGTGCCGCGAATGGCACCTTCGTAGAAATCGACCCCGGCACGCAGACGGAGTATGACGAAACGAAGACCATGCTGGACGGCATGACCGCTTCCAAGGACGCTGTGCTGGAGGCCATTCAGAAAGATCAGGCTGCGGCGAAAGAGAAGCAGGATAAGATGACGGCGATGCAGACGACGCATAAGGCGTATGTTGACGCACAGACCGGGGTGGAGAGTGCGACAAATTCCAAAAATGATGCTGAAACAAAATTCACCGCTGCCGAAACAGCCCTGAAAGCCAAGATCGGAAATAATCCGACGCCGGAAGAGATCTATGCGTATGTCAATGATACAGCCAACAAAGATATCCAGGAAGTCAAGGAGTATCAGACCACCAAGGCAGACTATGATAAGGCAGCTGGTGTACTGACAAAAGCGCAGGCGGAAGAAGCAAAGGCTAAGACAACGTACGAAACGGCGGTGACGACCGCGGGCTACGATCCGACGAACATGGATGAAGCAAAGATTCGTGCTGACTGGAAGGCGCTCAGCGATTTGCAGACCGCCTATGCGAACTCCGACAAGACCATCCAGAAGGACATTGAAAACCTCACTAACCAGGTCAAGGCGACGGAAGATTTCAAAGCGCAGGGCGGCACGGAAAGTGACGGGAAGTTCTATCGCGCTGATGGCAGCATCGTCGAAGACGGCAAGTGGAATGGCGAGACGCTGCTCCATATCATCGCGTACCCGCACATGACCCGCGACGTGACCATCGAGGATACGGTTTCGCAACTTGGTGACATTTACCTCGAAGGCGATGCCATCACCGGCAGCGGCACGCTGACGGCGCATGGGGATGCCAAAGTCGAAGTGAAGAATGAATCGCCGAACAATCTCATCCTCGGGGATATCAAAGTCATGGGCAAAGAGTCCAATGGACAGATCGGGCAGGGCGGCGCCTTCTACCTGAACGGCAATGCCATGAAGGGGACGGAGCAGCTGGGAAATCTCAAGCTGGAAGGCCGCCGCCAGCCGGAAGACCCAAGTGTCACGATTTCCAATACCTTTAATCCGAATACCTATACGAAAGACGTAGGGGAAGGAGAAAAAGCCCCCGTCTACGCAGCAGCGAACCTGCAGCTCGGCAAGGGCAAGACCATCTACAACACCCGCGGCAAAGTGACGGTCGTAAGCGACTACGGCGACGTCTACAATGACGGTAGCATCGTCGCAGGCAGCGTCGAACTGACTGCGAAGAACGGTGATTTCATCCAGTCCTACAGCAACCGTATCGCCAACATCGGCGGGGATCCCTTCGTCGAAGGTAAAGATGGCTTCAAGAAGAATGAAGCGCTGGGCAGCGGCATCCTTGCCAATGGCAACATCTTCATCTCCGCGCGCTACGTGAATATCAATGCGAAGATCCAGAGCGGGGTAGCAAACTGGGCGCTGGACATCCCTGAGACGCCGACCTTCTACTACAAGGGAACCGATGGGAAGCCGATTTCCATCACGGCGGAAGAAGCGAAGACCTTCGGGAAAGACCATACCATCTATGTGGCAAATGCGACAGGAAATATGGCGGAGAACCTGACCTATGCCTATGACGCTGAGACAGGACGAGGACGTCTCGTCCTCGGACAGACGGAAGTCCACGGCGGCAAGGTCTCCATCGTCGGTACCGTCATCAATACGACGAATGACACGTCGAAAGCGCGCATTGAAGCGCTGGATGGCTACGGCAGCATGACCATCGACAACAAGTCGAAGCTGGATCTCGAGCTCAAAGGACTTCACACCGGCGAAGGCGTGGAAGGCGTCATCGAGATCACGGACCTTGACCCGACGAAGGGTACGCCTTCCCGCAAGACCACCTACACCCGCAAGGATGGCAACGTCCATATGCTGGTGCAGCAGTACCAAAATGGTAGCTGGACTTCGGGTACGGAAAACAACTTCGATGGTACGTACAAGCCATCTGCCGATCAGCACTATGTCTTCCAGACCGGGACGGACAATAGCACGACGAATACCTATGAATACCATGGCGATAAATTCGACTGGTGGGGCATCGAAAACAAGACGCCGACCAGAGACGAGCTGATCGCGATGGGGGCGAAGCTCACGAATACGGTCACTGGCGAAGAGAAGCCGCTTATCAATGGTACCTTCATCTCCGGGTCCACCGTTCCCACTGGTGGTACCATCGGCAATGGTGAAACGCAGGAGTGGGATGTCCTCAATAAATCGGACGTCATTGACTACTCCATCAAGACCAAGCGTCGCTGGTATACGATCGGTCTGACCAAGAAATATGATATGAAAATGGTCATCCGTGATTACGAGACCCATATCAAGGAGTATGAAACTGGAGCAAGCAATGCCATCGGCATCGGCTTTGGCGGCAAGGAAACGGGCGGCAGCATCAGTATCAACCAGAATGGCGGCGCGGGAAATGTCGCGATCGCCGGGACGATTTCCAATGTAGGCGGCGCGACTGCCATCAGCGGGGATGCCATCACGCAGAGCAAGAATGGCTTCCTTCATACTGATTCGCTGGCGCTTACCGCCAAGAGTGGCGCAGGCAGCAAAGACCAGGCACTCCTTACGGACGCGAAGGATGTCTCTGGCAGTGTGACAGAGGGCAGCTTCTACCTGAAGTCCTCTGCGGCAGATGTGTCCGTAGGAAATGTGGAAGCCAAAAACACCGTCTCCCTCACCTCCGAGGGCAGTCTGACCCAGAAGAAGGATACGATGGTGAAGGGCAGCCGTGTCGAACTGACAGCAGAAACCGGTGCGATCACCGGCAAGAACGGCGACGATTTCAACATCCAGACAGGGCAGAAGAGCGGCGAGGAATACGGCCTCAAAGCCAGAGCGGACGGAGATATTGTCATCACGAACAAGGGCGGAGATCTTTATCTCGACAGCGTCACCTCGAAGCATGGCGATGTCACCCTGACCACTGAAGGCAGCTTCATCGACAACAACTTCGGCGATGTGACTGATGAAAGTGCAAAGGAAAAACTCCTCGGCTGGGCGAAGGCCGCCGTACTGGAAGGCAGTGACGCAACCGTCAAAAAGCAGAAGACCCTCCTCAAAGCGAAAGTCGAAAGCAAGTACAATGAATACCAGTCCCTGGCAGCCTACGTCAAGGACGGCAAGTACACACTGGACGACAGCGCGAGGGCGGCGCTTGAGAAAAAGGGCGTCACCGACATCGATAAGTACATCGCAGACAAACAGGCACGCTATGACGCGCTGAAAGACAGCGTCGGCACCTGGACGAAGGAAGGCGTCGATGCCTACCGTGAATCCATTGATAATTCGAAAGAGGCGATCTACGGGAAGGCATCGCTCACGAAAGAGAGCCTTACAGACGATACCTACCTCACGAAAGACGAAAAAGCAAGCATCCTCGTCGGCTCTGCGAAGTCCGCACAGGATTTGCTCGTCACCTTCAGCCCGGGCGGCATCAAGGAAGGCATCACCGATACCCAGGCGACGCTGAAGGGAACGCCGCACGTTTCCGGAAAGAATGTCACCCTGACCGCAAGCGGCGGCAAGACCGGCGAGAACGCAAGTGGCATCGGACACAAGGAAAACGGACAGCAGATTGATCTGTCTGCCGGAAACCTGAATAACCTGACTGCACAGGAACTCCTCGCTCTCGCAGCAGCAGAACGCGGTGATTTCCATGTCAAAGGAAATACCGTCACCGTCAGCTCCATCCACTCTATCGAAGCCAATGCAGGCGGCATCCTGACCGCAAAAGCGGACAAGGGCGCGATCTACCTGCAGTCCGCGGGGGCTGTGAATGCCGGAAGCTCGCTTACCGCAGCCGGGGAAGTCCGCCTCAAAGCCAAAGGCAATGTCAATGGTGTCACCATCGGTTCTTCGGAACAGACCGTCATCGAGTCCGGTTCGGGCAAGATCGACGGTGTGACCGTCACCGGCACAGGCGTCCTCACCGCCCGTGCGAAAGACGGCGTCACTTTGAAGAAGACTGACGGCGATCTCGTCATCAACACCGTCTACGCCTCCGAAGGAGACGTCCATCTCGATGTGGGCGAAAACGGCGAAAACAGCCTCCTCGCCGAAGACGGACACGATAAGAGCGGCGACGAAACCGGTACCACATATACGAACGTCGAAGGAAAGAATATTACCATCACAAACGCCAAGAATATCAAAGGCGCAAGCGATGGGGCGTCCCTCGGCATGAAAGTGACCGGCACAAAAGCCAAAGACGGCAGCGAAACGCCGGGTACCATCACGGCGAAGGCCGCAGGCAATGCCGACATTACCCTCTTCGGAGAAGCGGCATCGGATGCGATCGACATCGAAGCCGAAGACCTCACCATCACCAGCCGTGGAAACATTTCGAATGGCAACTACCAAGCAAGGAAAGCCCTCCGCGTCCACACCGCGAAGGATCATACCATTTCCGGCGGCAACTTTAGCGGCGGAACCGCAGACATCACCAACGCGGGCATCATGACTGGCGGTACGTACACTGCGAAGGAGACGATGGGCATCACGAATGAAGGAACCGTCGAGAACGGCAGCTATACCGCAGAGACTGGAGCGATGACCATCACCAACCGCGGCAAGCTGTCTTCCGGCACATACACCGCGAAAGCGGGAACGATGGGCATCACGAATCAGGGCACCATCGAAAATGGCACCTATACCGCAGGCGGCGCGCTCACGTATGAGGGAAGCGCTGACAGTGAGGCAAGCGAAACAACGATGACCGGCGCGTCAGTGGACATCACCAACGCGGGCACGCTCACCAATGGCAGCTATACTGCAGAGATCGGAGCGATGACCATTACCAACCGCGGTAAGCTATCTTCCGGCACATACACCGCGAAGGATGATCTCACCTATACGGACAGCGAAGATGCATCCCTCTCTGGCAGCGAATTTACATCCGAAGAGGGAAATGTGGACGTCAACGCGAAAGGCCAGCTCGCTATCAAAAAACTGGCAGCCAAAGGCAATGCGAAGATAGAAGCCGCTGGCGATGCGACGTTGGATGAAATCACCGCGGGCGGCAGCCTCAATGCCAAGGCCGGTGGCAGCATCCTCGCCGAAGGAGAAAATGCAAAGATTTCTGCCAAAGACATCACGATGCAAGCGGGCGAAGACATCCGCATCACGGATCGTTCGCCGGTCGGCAAGCTGTATGGTGTGGATACGAGCACGCCGGCAGGGTCGACCACCGGCAGCGGCGCGGCAGGCAGTCTTGTCACGGGCGAGGCGAAGCCGCATGATTTCGATGCAAGCGGAAAGGGCAGCGCGCTGCTCTCGTCTACGGGCGGAAAGGTCACACTCTCTGCGAAGAAGGTGGAGATCGACACGCTGAAAAATGGCGAAGGCAATGCGGCGGATCTCAAGATCTCTGCGGACAACATCGGTATTGATGATCTGGCAGGCGTCGGCGCACAGCATGTCACCATCCACGGCAAGGATGGACAGAGTCAGGCGCACTACGCAGGTATTCACTCCACAGCGGAAGGCGGCACTCTTGTGAAGGACAGCGCAGTCGAGCATCTGAATCTCACAGGCAAAGAACCGCTTGGCCTCACGAATACCGCGATCGGCGGAGACAGTGTCCTTGCAACGGATAAGATCCGTGTGACGATCCAGAAGAATCCGGGCAGCAGCCAGGCAGAGCATTTCGGAAATCTTTCGCTCAGCGGCTATGATATTGTGACCGATCATGTCATGACGAACGTCAAGGACGGCGTCACCGTGAACGGCGAGCGTTTCCCGATGACGGCGGAAAGCGTCATGAATGCGAGCCTCTATGAGGACCGCACGCTTGGCCGTGACGGACGGGAGAAGGAAGAGGAAGCGGAGAAGGATAGCCCGTCTCTTGCCTTCGGCGCACCGAATGAGAAGGAATCGTATGAAGTCGTGAAATAGGTTTTGAAGTAGCAAGAACGCCTCGTCGAAAGACGAGGCGTTTTTGTCGTATCGTCATTTCGAGCGAAGTCGAGAAATCTTCTTTGCAGACCGAGGTGCGACGCTTCGCGTCGATTTTTATAAAGGACGATGCCCGAAAGTGGAGGGATCCTTTTTGCAGACCGGTAAAACGTGAGTGAGAGAAAGGCGATAAAGGGAAGCACCAAGGTGTCGTTTGAGTGAGGACGCATGCGTGCATATGGCGACTGTGCAAGAAAGATCCCTCGGCTGCGCTCGGGATGACGAAGCGGGGGAGTGGATGGGTTCACAAGGGTGGTGTGCAGCCTTTTTAGAAGAGGGGATTCTCGTATCGTCAGCCTTCCCCGATGGGTAATGCTATTAAGTTAAGCGGCAGAACGTTCTTGGCTCCCCATCGGGGGAG
>ERZ779896.1546-NODE-1546-length-18937-cov-3.966794_pt1 | contig 18937 bp, 17 predicted proteins | sample MGYA00511067_ERZ779896 | MGnify/ENA primary metagenome ERZ779896 (study PRJEB29588, sample SAMEA2161597) | human gut metagenome | biome: human gut; feature: human-associated habitat; material: faeces | place: Denmark | collected 2008/2010 ... | reverse complement strand
AATCCGGAGACCGGGAAAGGTTCGGCGCCGATCTGGAACACGAACGACTCGAACATCAACGCTTCGTCGGATCGTTTCCTGATCAGCAAAACCTACTTCAACCTGCGCAACATCACGCTGGGCTACACCTTCCCGGCGAACTGGATGAGCAAGATCGGCATCAAGAGCGTTCGCGTGTACTTCGCCTGCGACAACGTCTTCTTCGCATCGAAGCGCAAGGGCTACGATCCCCGTACGAGCATGGGCGGTCAGGGCGCGACGGTCGCTTTGAACAGCGTGGACGGTACGTATTATTCGCCGATCCGCACCACTTCGGTAGGTCTCAACATTAACTTTTAAGCAGCGACATCGATATGAAAAAAATACTGATATTTTTAATGAGCGCGGCAGTTGCGGTATCCTGCAGCGACGATATCTTCGACGTGGACCCTTCGGGAAAAGTCTCTTCGGAGACCCGTGACGAGGTGGCCAAGGAGGACCCGGACAAGGTGCTTCAGGGTATCGAGGCGTCCATTTACACCCACTATGCCACCTATTACAAGAACGACCTTCAGTGGCTGACCGGTTTCAAAGGGTTCGAACTTGCGTTCGGCATGGCCGGGCAGGACATGACCCTGCTGCTGCAACACAGCATGAACCTTTACATGTATATCAACGACTACTGGCAGGAGGAGTATACGCCGACTTTCAACGTGTGGAACATGTTCTACATTCCGATCGCCACGGCCAATGAGATTCTCGCGACGGCGACCCTCGACGCTTCCGCCGAGTCGGAGACGATGAAGGCCTACCGCGCCCGTGCGCTGACCTCCCGCGCGTTCGGCTACTACCACCTGATCAACGTGTACCAGTATCCCTACTCGGCGGCGAACAAGGACCTTCCGGGCGTGCCTCTGGCCACCGAGGAGACCCTCGGCCAGAATCTGCCGCGCGCCACGATGGAGCAGGTCTACAAACGCATTACCGACGACCTGGACGAAGCGCTGCGTATTTTCGAGGAGATCGGATACGACGACACCGGTTCCCGGACCGATTTCGACGCCAGCGTGGCCGCCATTCTGCGCGCCCGTGTCGCATTGGTCATGGAGGACTGGGGGAAAGCCGTCTCGTTGGCCGACGATATTCTGGCCAAATACACGCTCGTCTCCAAGGAGAACTACAACAACGGCTTCAACCGTATCGAGAACGTTCCGAGTCTGATCTTCGGCTTCAAGATGACGGCCGACAACTGCCAGACATGGGCTACCTGGTGCTCGCAGATGGACCCCTACATGAGCGGTTATGCGGGTATGTGGGCCGAGCGTCCGATCCACTCCTACCTCTATGCGCGTCTGAATCCGACCGACGTGCGTCGCGGCTGGTGGCTCAACAAGACGGACAATTCGGACCCGGACGCTGCGACGAGCGGTTATGCCTGCCTCCTGCCTTCCAACCTGCCCAATACGCTTGCTTCGGGCGTGAAAGCGCGTTCGGAGTACGTTTCGGTCAAGTTCCGCAGTTACAACGGCGACTGGAACAATACCGATCTGATCTATATGCGCGCCGAAGAGGCCGTCTTCATCAAGGCTGAAGCCGAGGCGCACAGCAACATCGCCGCGGCCAAGAAGACGCTCAAGGATTACGTGACGACCTACCGCGATCCGGGTTATGACATCACGGCCGCTTCGCTCGACGATGTCGTCGAGGAGATCATTCTTCAGAAACGTATCGAGATGTGGATGGAGGGCGCTCTGGAGTGGCTCGACCGTCGGCGTCTGAATATGCCGATTGATCGTCGGGACGATGCCGCGATGACGGCGGCAGGCGTTGCGAACAACCACATTTACAAAGCCATGTGGGAGCAGAACGAATCCGGCATGCGGTTCCAGCTGCCGCGTTCCGTCGTGATTGCCAACCCGGAAATCGGCGAGGCGAACCAGAATAAAACGAATTAAGCGTCTCTGTATCATGCCTGTCAAGTCCGCTGTCCGTTTGGGCAGCGGACTTTTTTCTGATTTCCGGGTCGGTAGTTTTTTTGCCGGGCCGGGAAAAATTTACCGACAAAATTGCATGAGGCATTTGCAGTATTAAATTTTTTGCTTATCTTTGCACCACGATAACAGGGAATACCCCGTTTTTCGCGGATGGTGCCATAGCTCAGTTGGTAGAGCAAAGGACTGAAAATCCTTGTGTCCCCGGTTCGATTCCTGGTGGTACCACTTAAAAATCAGAGAGTTGCAGAAATGCGACTCTCTTTCTTTTTGGTGTAAAACGGGCGAAAAACAGGGTTTGTTTTACCCAGTGTTTTACCCATGAGCACAACTATCGAGGTGGTATGCTTCAAATACAAGCCTCTCAAAAACAATGAATTTCCTTTAAGAATACGCATTACAAAAGACCGCAAGACCAAATATATCAGCCTTGGAGTGTCTGTTGCCCCGCAGTATTGGGATTTCGACAGAAATCAGCCCACATTGGATTGTCCTGACAGAGAATATCTGGAGAAACTGATTGCCAATAAATTATGTGAGTGTAAGGGCAAGGTTGTGGAATTGAAATCCGAGAATCGGGAATTTACTGCAACAACCCTTAAAGAACAAATCTCCAAACCTGTGAAGGCTGTGACCGTCGGAGAACTCTTTGAACAGATCATCCGGGAGTTGCAGGATGAACGCAGGACAGGTTATGCTACCTCTGTGGAGCAAGTTTATCGGTCGTTGCTCAAATTCAATAAGCACCTGAGTGTCTATTTTTCTGACATCGACCATTTGTGGCTGAAACGCTATGAATTGTGGCTCCGCAGGCAGGGTAGGGCTGAGAATACCATAGGTGTCCGGTTCAGAACCCTGAGAATGGTCTTTAATCAGGCCATAGAGCGTGGATATGCCAAGATGGAGCAATACCCATTCAAGAGTTACAAAGTGGGTAAATTGCACGCAGAAACTCCAAAACGGGCCATATCCAAGACTGAGGTGAAAGCTGTTATGGATTTCCCATGTGAGGGGCGGGATTTTTATACCCGGTTTGCCATTGACCTTTTCAGCTTCTCCTATTTGATGGGTGGTATTAATTTCGCAGACATGGCCAATCTCACTCGGCAGAACATTGTGGATGGCAGATTGGTTTACAGGCGGCAGAAAACCGGGAAATTGTTGAATCTGCCTATTCACAGCCGGGCTATGGAGATTATTGAAAGTTATGCTTCCGGGAACATCTACCTGTTCCCTATCTATTCAAAGGAACATAAAACGATCCAACAAAAATTAAACAGGCATCACAAGGTCATTACCAAGGTAAACCGGGCTTTGGCCGAGATAGGCAGGGAGTTGAGAATTCCGATTAAGCTCACAACCTATGTAGCTCGGCATAGCTATGCCACGGTGCTGAAAAGGGCTGGAGTTCCTACCTCTATTATTTCTGAATCTCTCGGACATAGTTCTGAGCGAGTGACCCAAATCTATCTGGACAGTTTCGAAAATGAACGGATGGATGAAGCGATGCAACATCTTATATAAAGTTAAGGGGAATAGTAAGTTTTCCCCTTGGCTTTTATTATATTTACTGATGATCATTTAATTTTTTATATCAAATGGAGGATGAAATGTATACAGGGCCATGGGGACGGGTTAGGGAAATATGGATGGAGGATAGGGAGACACGAGTTTCAGTTCCTAAATGGATTGTTCATATTCTTTTGGACAGTTTGGATAAAGAATTCATATTGAATACCCTGCTCGATGAGAAAAAGATAGAAATTACCGCTTCTACGATGAATGAGTGCTTGGAACAAATTATTGAGCGATTGGAAGCCTTTGGGAAATATAACTCTGCATCAAAACACAAAGTGGCCTTATCTCTGCTTCGGCAATATAAATCCACTCCTATTCGATTGGATGAGATAGATACGCAATTCCTAAATGATTTTGAACTATTTCTAAGAAATAGGGGCAATCGAAATAATAGCATAGCTACTAAATTCAGCATCTTAAAAGCCACTTATAACAGGGCAGTTGAAGAGGGTAGATTCTGTCCTAAATCCAATCCATTCATCAAATTCAAGGTAGGCAAATTGTGGACCTCCATCCACAAACGGGCTATTGCCAAACAGCACATTATCCTCATAGAAAACTACACCCCGCAATGCACCAACACAGAATACATCCTATTGGCCCGTGATATTTTTCTTTTCAGCTACTATACTGCCGGAATCAATTTCGGCGACATGGCACGGCTGAAACAGGAAAATATTGCAGGCGGGAGGCTCTATTACACGCGGCATAAAACCGGGAAATTACTCTCTTATAAATTGATGCCTAAAGCATTGGAGATAATACAACGATACCAGAATCCAACGTCTGAATATCTATTTCCAATCCTCAATAGCAGTCATAAAACAGAGTTGCAGAAATTCAATCGGATTCACAAAGCCCTTGCTAAAACCAACAAGGCCCTGAAACAAATCGGCGAGGAGTTGAAAATCCCAAATAAACTGACCACTTATGTAGCAAGGCACAGTTATGCGACAGTGCTCAGAAGAGCTGGGGTTGCGACCTCTATTATCAGTAGTTCTCTGGGACACAGTTCTGAAAAAGTTACCCAAATTTATCTGGATAGCTTTGAGAATAAACAAATTGACGAGGCAATGCAACATCTTATATAAAGTTAAGGGGAACGGCAATATTCCCCTTAACTTTTGCTATATTTGCTCAGATAGATAAGTTTTGTATTAAAATGTTAAGTGAGCAGATATGATTGATTTGGAAGATATGGATGATATCGCAGCAGAGGTTGCAGATATCATGGGAAATGGGAATTTAGACCTTTCCAATTTGAATTTTTCTGTTTTACAGGATTTTCCGGATGAGGCCGAGATCAACGTACCACCAGTAAAGGAGGAGAAGACGATTTTAGTAGCAACACCTCAACTTTCTGCACCGACAGTAACGACCAAGCAGTCTGTTCCTAATACTTATAAAGACCTGCATGATTCAGCGGATGGGTGGATATCATCCGCAGAAGACAAGGAGGCTCTTATGGATCAGGAGATAAATCAGCTATCGGACCTGCCCCTGGAGATAGGCTTCCCTGGCAATGTGGATGAAATAATGAATGCCCTTGAACAGGGAACACCTGTTCCCATTCCTGTTGGAAGCAATAGTGTACAATTGAAGCTATCTTTTTATATGGATAAGATGCCTCACGGTATAGTGGATAAGCAGGTAGCAGGCATTGGAGCAACCACATTAGAGATTGAGTCAAACAGAAATTCTATTATTGTGGTTCCAACGAAGATGCTGGCTTACAATAAATGGGTGGGAACCAGAAATAGAACCCTCTACGTCGGGGGTAAAGTCAATGAAGAAGGCCCCCAGACAAGTAATAACGAAATTCTGGATTATTTAGCAGATAAGAGAATAGAGTATAAAAAAATCTTGGTAGTAGCTGACAGTCTATTCCGATTGTTGAATATTATAGGAAAAGACCGATACAAGGATTATTTTCTGATGATTGACGAGGTGGACATGATTCAGTCGGAGAGTAATTACAGGCCCAGTTTGGAATCTCTTATAGACCATTACTTTGAATTTCCACCCAAGAACAGATGCCTTGTAACCGCAACTATGAGGGAGTTTTCCAATCCTCAGTTGCAACAGGAATGCAAGTTCAACTTATCATGGAAAGATGCACCCAAACGCAAGATACAACTCTATTACACGGATAATCTGGATGCGCTGACATCACAGCAGATACAATTTTTACCTCCGACTGAAAAGATAGTGATTGCCTACAATTCTATCCGGCATTGCAGGAATATCATCAAATTGCTGCCCGATGAACACCTAAAGGATTGTGCTATTCTGTGTAGTGATTCATCAGTAGAGGAAGCCGGGACATATTATGCGGAATTGGCCGAAGGGAACAAGCTGCCTAAAAGAATCAATTTCATCACAAGCTGCTATTTTGCAGGAGTGGACATTGAGGACTACTATCACCTTATTACAGTTTCCAACGCCCGGCAGAACTATCAGATGCTTTCCCCGGATAAATTGACGCAGATACATGGAAGATGCAGATTCTCGAATGGGATATTGAGCGACACCATCATTTACAACACCCGTGAAAAGTGGCGACAGAATGCAGACGGAGATTACCAAGCCACCCTGCTCAAACAGGCTGATGCTCTTCTTCACCTACAAAAATCAGCCTCCGAGTTAGCAGGACAGGATAAAGATTTACTGGACTTATTCGAGATAGTTAAAACTGCAATCCGGGAGAAAGGAGCGATTTCTATTTCTGGAGAGAGACCTATCCAGTTAACTCGCAGAGACAGTTTCAGCAAGGATGTGGTTGCCTATATGAACATTGACTACCTTGTAGAACGTCAGAAGTTGAGTAATACCATCTATGATTCGATCGCCCACTTGCAACAGGCTTTGGAAGCGCAAGGGCACAAGATTGCATTCGAGAATAGATATGGAACACTCCCCCTGTCCGAGCAACAGAAAAAGATAGAACAAATAAACAAGGATGAGTTACAGACGACTGTTGACGCTCAACTTGCTGAAATAATTGATGAGGTGCGAGAGATCACTAAATCTCGACACCTGACAGCAGGAGAAAAACAAACCTTTCAATCCCGTAAAGGGTGCTCGGCATTTGTGAACAGATTCTATTCTCTTCAAAAATATGTAGATGCAAACACCCTTATTGACCATCTATGGGAAATTCGCCATAGCGATAAGAGAGCCTATAAAAACCTCCAAAATGCCGCTGTGTTCTGGGCTCTGGATGATAAGCACCCATTCAAACGGGATTTACTCAGGGTATTCAAGATCGGCAGAAAATATAAAGCCTCGGAAATACAGGAGCTGACTGCTCCAATAGTAAAATACCATCTTCACAAAACCATCAAACAGCGTGCATCAGTAAGCCTGCTGAAAGCTCTATTCTTGGTAAAGAGACCTAAAATTTACCTTATAAAGGGGAAAAATCCGATGGAATTCAAAAAGCACGGCCCGCTGAGAATCCCAAGAACCGAGGAAAATCTACTGAAATATTTCTTGCTATAAATTCCTGATTTACAGAAAAATAATCGCCATAATATTTGCAAAATCCAAAAATTTTACTTATCTTTGTATTGTCTTTCAGGAGGTTAGGTCCTCCAAGAATCCAAATTAAGTATCATTTTTAAGTGTGTTCGCATTTTATGCGAATCTATATTACCTACTTATTTAAGTAAAATAATATAAGGGTAGGTAATATAGAACAGCCTAAAATACAAACACCATTTTTGCACTCTATGAAAAATTATATGGTTATCCCCACTGAAGCAGCTGAGAAACTGCCTCTCAATGATCTTTATGTTTTTACTGCTCTCTGCCTGACAGCACATGATGATAATACAACGGATGTCACCTATGAGCAATTAGCCGGATTTACAGGAAAATCCCTGGGTTACATAAAGGATCATTTTGCCAAAAGACTGAAAAATAGCGGTCTTTGTACCATTGAAGAATTTGTAAGAAACAGCAACAGGCGCAAAAGATATATTTTGCCGTATGTTACTGAACAATTTAGGGTTATCCACAGAGAGGTATTAGAAGATAATAGGCTCTCATCCGAAGAAAAGGGCTTTATGATCGCTCTCTATTGCATAGGGTTTAATAATTCATTCAATATGGGACTATCTGCAACGGAAGCCATTAAGAGATTAGGTATTTCAAGAACAGCATACTACAAGCACTTAAAATCTTTGCGGGTTAAAGGCTATATAGGGCTTGCTGGTGATTATCTGCAAAATCCTCAATTTGACAATTATCCCGATTCATTAATGCTGACATGTGATTGGTTAGGGCATCAGACTTATAAAGAGTGGTTACATGGGAAAGAACCGTTTGAGTATGACACTACTAAAATGCTATTTATCCTTTATCGGAATAGCTCAGATAAGCCATTATATAATTATAAAACTAAGTGCGCATAAGGGCGGGATTATAAAACACCCGCCCTGTTTTTTAAGTAAATGAATCTGTTATAGTTGGCAAACATTATTATTAATAAGACATTATTTTCTGACCCCTAAGTTCTAACTATTTTATTTTTTATTTTTTTTCAGTTTTATCCGCACACGTTTGCTCCAATCACCACATGACCTCTCCCTGCACTCGGCGGTGGGGATAGTCCCCCGCCACAACAATTTAAAATTAATATTTGTGGTATGGAAAGCAATCTGAAATTTATTGAGACGTGGGAGGTAGCCCAATTCAAAGCTCAGCAGGGAGTCGAGAAGCTGGAGGTAAAACAGAATCCCCACACAGGCAAGGTGTTCTTTGTCTATGGCTTTGAAACAGGCCCTTGCAGTCGGAAAGTAGAGACAGGACAACTGACAGACCCGGTAGTCTCTCAGGTTTGCAATGCCGAAACAGGAGAGATGTTTATGATGCTCCATCAGCGGGGCGAGGGAGGAGCACCTACATTGGCTGTCTTTTAAGCTGCTTAGAGGTTCTCAGGACAGGCAGGAGGCTTTGGGCTTTCTGCCTGTTTTCTTCCTTGTCTAAAATTGATAAATCATAATTTTACCGTATATTTGTATCACTTAATACAGCATGAAAAAGAAATTACATAATTCAGAGTCTTTGCACTATATAAAATATATGGGATCAAAGACGAAGATTTTACCTTTTGTAATTAAAGGTATAGAGAAAATATATACAGGAGGAACTATTTGCGACTTATTTGCAGGATCGGCTTCTTTAGCAGGGGCTTTATCTGAACAAGTGCCTATATTATCAAATGATATACAAATATATTCATCAATCCTTTCTAAAAGTTATTTGACGGATTGGAATAATGGCGATATTACAGTTGAGAATATTTCTGCCGAAGCATCTGCTTATCATAATCAATATTTCAAAGATTTTGTAAGAGATTATCAATATCCCAAAGAAATAACTTCGTCATTATTTAATAAAATTGAGGAAAATAGTCGGCAATTAATCACTAATGATTTCAATCACAACTGGCACCTTTTTACAAAATACTATTCAGGTACATGGTGGAGTGTGGAGCAATGCACATGGATAGACTCATATCGGAAAGTGATAGAAGATCATAGAGATAATCCTATGTATAGCACTCTGTTGTGTGCTTTGATGTACGCAGCAGCTTATAACAGTCAAGGAACCGGACATTATGCTCAATACAGAGATGCTAAAACAGAGTCTGCATTTAAAGACATCCTAATTTATCGTACAAAAAATATTAAAGACTATTTTGAGCGTAAATTAAATGAGGCCATCTCTAATTTAAGAAAAGAACCATCCAAATTAGATCATCATATCTGTCAGAAGGATTACATAGACTGCCTTAAAGATATTAAAGACAGTACTATATATGCTGATCCTCCATATTGTTTTGTACATTATAGCAGATTCTATCATGCATTAGAAACATTAGTACTCTATGACTATCCAGAGATTCAAGAAAAGAATGGAGAGTATGTTAAAGGGCGATATAGGACAGACAGGCATCAATCTCCATTTTGTATAAAAACGAAAGTTGAGTCTGCCTTTGATGAGATGTTTGCAATTATTAAAGAGAATAATTGTTCTTTGGCATTAAGCTATAGCAATACAGGCATGATTCCTATTGAAGAATTGTTAGCTATTGCGCAAAAATATTTCCCAAAAGAGCAAATTTCAGAAGAAACCCTTGCATATTATCATATGACAATGGGTAGAAAGGCTGACAGAAAAAGAGAGGTTAATGAGAAATTGATTCTTATTAAATCTAAATAGGACTACTCTTCATATAATGCATGAGTAATTCCAAAGATTAGAAGGGGGCAACCACCCCCACTTCCCCCATCAATACGAGGTAATAATTTATTGATGTGAGTGGTCGAGTTCCCATAAGATTTACCTTTGTCAAGTCTATCGAATATTTCTTGCAGATTAGAGCATCTGGTTACAATTATTCCGACACTAATCGCATTCCGTTCGTGTAGTAATCGGAAATTATTAAGATCCCGGTCAAAGAATGGGTCTTTGTTATTCCATTCTATTTCGAGACCTATTCTATTCTTGTAACAATCTATTTTATGAGTAGGGGTATCATACTCATCTTCGTCAATGAAGATTTTTGTTTCAAACTTTTTTTCAAGCCATCCTCTTCCTTGAGTCTTTTTTTTGCGATTACCTGTCAAAAACTCATCTAAAGAGGCTGCTATTGCAGACTTGCTACCACCTGCAGTTATAATATCTTGCCGTTTTAATTTAAAGTTTCTTAACATTGCTATAATATCCTCATATTCTGACGGAAAGTCAGTTTTGAGGATTGCAATGGCATGTCTATACTCATAGACATCATACGATGATCTTATGTCTTCAGGGAGAATAGCTATAGCCATAATATTTATAGTAGTTTTAAAATTATTTAATACAAAATAACGGAATTTTTTGAAACAAAACAATGTAAAACAAAAAAACATCTAATTCAAAATAAAATTTACTATGATTTTACGACAATCTACAAGACACCGGGCCAAAATTAAACTGGCCCTCCAAGGCTGTGCAGGCTCGGGCAAAACCTATTCAGCCCTCCTATTAGCCTATGGCATGACCTCTGACTGGTCCAAAATTGCCGTCATAGATTCAGAAAATGGCTCTGCCGATCTCTATGCTCACCTCGGGACCTACAATGTGGTCTCCCTCGGTGGTGATTATTCCCCGGAGAATTACATCGAGGCCATCACCCTCTGTGAAAATGCAGGCATGGAGGTAATCATCGTTGACAGTATCTCCCAATGCTGGGACTACCTGCTGGATTTCCATGCAGGACTGCAAGGAAACTCCTTTGCAAACTGGGCCAAGGTTACACCCCGTCAGAATGCCTTTGTGCAGAAAATCCTGCAATCTCCCGTGCATATCATCTGTACCATGCGCACCAAGCAGGATTATGTCCTCAATGAAAAGAACGGCAAGATGGTCCCGGAGAAAGTGGGCCTTAAAGCCATGCAAAGGGATGGCATGGACTATGAATTTACCGTCGTTCTGGATATAGACCTCAAACACCATGTGCAGGCTTCCAAAGACAGAACAGGTCTGTTCATGGGCCGTCCCGAGTTTACCATCACCCCCAAAGTAGGCCAAGCCATCCTGAACTGGTGCAACCTCAATCCCCAATCAAACATCATTCAACCCCAAACCCCTCAAAACTATGGAAACAGCGCTCCAACTCCATCCCGTTAGGCAAGAGATCATTCCTCTGCCGACACAGCATCCTCTTACCATTACACAGCCGCTCAGGACGGATAAGACCACGCCCTTTATAGAGGCCAATACCAAAGAGGTTTCAATCCGCCACCTGCAAAGTGATTGTGTAGTCCCGGTTTTCTCCAAAGACAACGAGGTAACCATTTCACACCCTGCCTTTGTGGAGACAGTACATGAGGCGGCTCAGCAGTTCTTTCGGGGAGAAACCATCAACAGCCCTGAAATAAGGGTGAGCCATATCATCAAGGGCAGAATCCCCGAGGCTATCCACAAGCCCGTGAACCAGCTTTTGGAGACAGACAAGACCATCTACTATGAGCGGATGATGTTCTGCTTTGAAATCCCCACTATCCACGAGGACATCGACGGAAATCCCTTAAAGCTGACAGTAGGAGGGGTAAGGGCCTATAACCATGAAAACCTCTACAACAGGAAATCTGCGGAGAAATTCAAGGTCTTTGTAGGCTTTCAGAACATGGTCTGCTGTAACATGTGTGTCTCCACGGACGGCTATAAGAGTGAGATCAAGGTGATGAATACACAGGCCCTCTTTCAGGCTGTCATGGAGTTGTTTCAACTCTATAACCCCGAGAAACACACAAGGCAGATGCAAACCCTTGTGAACTCTTCCATGACAGAACATCAGTTCGCTCAGTTTTTGGGAAAGTCGAGGCTTTATCAATGCTTGCCCCAGGAGGATAAAAAGAGACTGCCCCAGCTTCTAATGACAGACACCCAGATCAATCTGGTGGCAAGGGCTTACTACCAAGACGAGGCTTTTGGGGTAGATGCACAGAGCCGAGAGATTTCCATGTGGAAGGTCTACAACCTACTTACAGGGGCTAATAAGTCCTCCTACATCGACAATTTTCTGGACAGGGCTCTCAATGCCTCACAACTGGCTGAGGGTATCAACAAGGCTCTGTATGGAGAGAGTGAGTACAGATGGTTTGTGGAGTAATTCCCGCACTTACTTTCTAAATAATTCAAAAGTATGTGCGTAGGGTTTTCCCGGAAATCTCCCTCTGTTATTAACTTACCATCCCAGCAATAAATGGTTTTCTTACCGGAAGTGCTACGGTCTGTCTATTATCCATTATGATATGAAAGTTGGAGGACGCGCATTTAGATTCTTTATAAATATCCCAATCTATCTGCGCGGGAGTTGTACATCTATCTCTCTTATATAATGGAAAGATAGGTGTACAAGCCCTCCAAAAGAGCACCGGAAATTACCTTTTGTCTGAAATTTGTGTATTTTTGTGAGTATGAATGACAAGTTGCAACAGATCGACACCCTTTTAGGTGAACTGAATCAATACCGGGCCAATGAAAATTACCGCATCACAGAGGCCCTGGAGATTGAATACACCTATGACAGCAACCGCATCGAGGGAAATACCCTGACCCTCCATGAAACGGATATGGTGGTCAACAAAGGTATTACCATTGCAGGCAAAGGGTTAAGGGAGCATCTGGAGGCTATCAACCATAAAGAGGCCATTGATTTTATTAAGGACATAGCCCAGAAGAAAGAGCCGATCTCGGAACGTGTGCTGTTGGATATTCACGCCATTGTTCTGCACAGCATAGATAAGGAAAATGCCGGGAAATACCGCCGTGTGCCTGTCATTATCAGCGGCAGCAAGCATATTCCTCCCCAGCCTTACCTGTTACAGCCCAAAATGGACGAGTTGTTTCAATGGTACGAGGCAAACAAAGATTCCATGCACCCGGTTGTATTGGCCGCTCAGATGCACGAGAAACTGGTGTCTGTTCATCCCTTTATTGACGGGAATGGCAGGACAGCCCGTCTGTTGATGAATCTGATATTGATGCAACACGGTTATCCCATAGCCAATATCAAGGGAGACAATGAGACGAGGCGACGCTACTATGAGACTTTGGAGGAGGCATCCTCGGGAGATAACTCGGCTTTTGTGGAGTTTATCGAGGATGTGGTAATTCAAAGTCTGACGTACTATCTGAAAATCATCCGGGGATAATATCCCAAGAGATTATAATTGGAGAGGTGTGGAGCGATCCATGCCTCTCTTTTTATTTGGGTGCACTCAGCTATCATTGTGAGACGTGCCAATTATGCACTATTTATTATAATACTGAATTTATGAAAGATTTGTATTTGACACTTGTCGGAGGGCTTATATTTGTCCTTGTGGCCTACATAAGGGCAGACCCCCGCAAGAAAGAGTAAACATTTTCTCAGATCAATATTGATTTTCTGAAACTTTAAACCGAAATTTGTTTCTGCAACAGTCCTAAAAAGAAGGATGAGTTATTGCATTTCCCAAGTTAGTTTTCTACTTTTGTGGAACATACTAACTGACACGGAAAGTGTAAGTTTATTCCCATAAAGCGAATCTGGAAAATTCATTGATGGTGAGAATAAGCGGACTTATCCTTTCGTCGTATACTTACCCAAGTATATAGGCGTAGGGCTGTTGCTTGTTTTATCCATCGAGGTATTCCAGAACCCGCTTTAGTAAAATAGGCTTTCAGTCCTGCGCTTTCTTTTTACTACTAATCCATCTGTGAGGGACGGCAGAAGAAAAAATTACTATTATGGGATTGAAAGATTTACTCAACAAGTCAAATTCAACATCACAAGAGAATAATGAGTTGCGATGCCGATTACGTGATTTACTGACATTAGCTGCTATTGATGGAGAAATTACAGATAAAGAATCCTTGTTTATATTTAATTTATGCCGTCAAGACGGAATCCAAGTTGAAACTATATCTGGAAATGTAATGAATGCTCCTGATGCTTATCCAAACGACTTTAACCTAAGAGGGAAACACTTGACACAAATGGTTGCTTTGATGATGATTGACGGGGAATGTGCTGAATCTGAAATTAAATACTGTAAGAAAATAGCATCAAAATTAGGCATTGAAGAACAGGCTATTAGTAAACTTGTCGCAGGAATTGCAAATGGTAAAAATAATCTATTAAATGAGTCAGAACGAGAAAGTGCAGTTATAAGTTTTTTATCAAATGGAGGATTTGAAGAATTTACAAAACCGCAAAATAATAATGAAGATACCATTAGACAGAAAATTAGAGCAGGATTTGACCAAAATGTAAAAAAAATGACAACTCAGTCGCAATACAACGATCCTCTCATGTTGGGATTGGTAGTGAAATCTGCTATCGCAACTTTTTATCAGCAGATGAAAAATGATAGCACACTTTTGTCTTTGTGTGAATTATATGGTCTTAATTATCAAAGCATATTGAAAGAGGAATGCAACTATGCCCTCCATCGGTACTTAGAGGAATAATCTTTTTCTTTAACACACATAAATAATTGAAAATGATTTGGATTTTAATCTTGGCTGTCATTGTATGGCTGTTGTTCAAATTTGCAAAAGAGCACAATGAACATATTCAAACTCATGTGACGAATTATGGGGGCATGGATGAAAAATATAGCGTCCTAATAGAATTTTTACAAGGGGCAGGAATGCATATTACTAAATTAGGAACAAGCAGTATTGAATTAAAAAACAAAGCAGAATCCGCTAATTGTGTTATGTATTATATAGGTACACATTTAGAAATCTTGTTTATTACGAATATGCCGCTGTTAGGATACCAGAAAAAGAAATGGGTATTCCCTGACGGTTATCCACAAGAAAAAATGATTGAGGAAATAGATAATTATGCCAATTGGCAAGTTCAACAAATGATGAAAGTATCTGATAATAGTCAATATATAAATTATGATGAACGGGATTAAGGCGGGACTGGAATTGCAGAAGATTTCAATATCCATGGGAAAGGTATATAAAACTTTATCTACTCTTTCTGGGAAAATACAGGATAATTTAGATATCTATGATAATAAAGAAGATTTCTATGTCCTTGCATACACTTGTCGAGTTGCAATATTAGACAGAATCCAAGCTAACGATTGGATTCAAATGCAAATCCCGATAAGAATTCCAACAAGTATGTTTACCTCCCGCAAGGAAACTATTGCGACGGGATTGAATTTAACGATTGGAAAATTGAAAGAGTTGGCTTCATCTAATAATACTGTAGCATATAACATTGAAGAAATTTTGCAAAAACGCAAGTTATTTTATGATTTTGAAAAAATGTTACCACCTAATATAAAAGATAAATTATAATTCCCCTCCCACTTACTTTTCTATAAACTACACAATCTAACTGCGCAAAAAATAGGCATATGAAAAAATTATTATCCTTTTTATTGATCTTGTGCTGTTTTTCCTTGGGTTATGCACAAGACAAATCAGACCTTCGCAAAGGCATTGAGGCATATAAGAATAATGATCCGGCTTTGGCATTAGAACACTATGATCGTTACATCGAAAATAATCCGGATGATTCCGATGCGTTGTATCTACGAGCTATCGTGTATTATGAGTATGACAAGTATAATGATGCTCTTTCAGACATAACACATGCGATTAGAACTCACACAAAAAAGACTGTAATGTCTAAATCTCAATTATACCATTTGCGAGCCAAGATTTATGATATGGTCGATAATTATGATGCGGCATTGGCCGATTACAATGCAGCATTGAGGTTATCATCGCAAGATGTTGATATCCTTTGTGATCGAGCTCAATTATTCTATAATCGCGAAGATTACGCTTTATCGGATAAAGATTACAATGAGGCGTTGCGGATTGATCCCAATCATCTTAAAGCTCAAATAGGGCTTGCTCGCAATAAGATTGAGATAAAACAATTTCAATCTGCAATCGACATATTGAACCAAGTTGAAAAAATGGACGACACTTATGGTGAAATATATAGATTTAGGAGTGAAGCTTACTGTGAATTAGGGGATTCCCGTAAGGCTGTAGATGACTTAATCAAGTATATGGAGATTGCCCATATAGATAATTTCTCGATACGGAAATTGATTGATTATTCTAAACAGATCCCTACTTATGCTATAGCTCGATTAGGAAGTGCAATAGCAGAGCATCCGGATGATTGGGAATTGGTATATGTTCGAGGAAAGTTATACTCTGCTCGGGAAAAGTATGAATTAGCTCTAATAGATTACACGAAAGTCAAAGAATCTCGAGAAGAACCGAATCTTTCAATTTTGTATGATATTGGAATATGCTACAAAGAATTAGGACTTTATTTACAAGCAATAGATGTTTTCGACCAAGCCAATGCTGTAGAAGAAAATGCTGATGTCTATGATGCAAAAGCAGACACAGAGCGGTTGAATGGGGATTATGAAGCTTCTATTCGGGATTTTACCAAGGCAATTGAACTTGATCCTATGGATAGTTGGGCCTATTATCGCCGAGGCTGGGTTAAGGAACGTATTGGAGACAAGGCCGGGGCTTTGGAAGATTATAATGCAGGAATTGAGATTGAGCCGGATTATTTGTATACTTATCTTAATAGAGGCAAGTTATATTTGGATATAGGAAAAATAGAATTAGCAAATAAAGATTTTAACTACGTCGTTAATAATGAATCAAAAGAATATATTGGGAATTGCAAGCAATATGCCTTATTCTATCTCGGTCGGGAAAATGATGCTATTGATTATATGAATGTTGTTTTGGAGAAGAGACCTACAAATGGTAGTTATTATGATGCAGCTTGTCTATATTCCATTATGAATAAAACAGAACTATCCCTTAAACATCTGAAGATAGCATTGGAAAAGGGATATAGGGACTTTATTCATATGGAAGTTGATGAGGATTTGGACAATATCCGTAATTTACCGGAATATAAGACATTAATTGAAAAATATCGGAAGATGAATTTAGATTTAACAGCAACTGTTGTTGAAAAAGATACAACATCTGTCATCGCAGTTGTCCCAATGAAAAAATTATCTTCAGGGGTATTTGAAATACCTTGTAGAGTCAATAATTTGCCATTAAAATTCATATTTGATACGGGAGCCAGCGATATTTCAATTTCATCGCTTGAAGCAACTTTTATGCTTAAAAATGGTTATCTAAATAAATATGATATTTTAGGGAGGCAGAGTTATCAGACAGCATCTGGGGAGATTATGCAAGGTACAAAAATTAAACTACGTAATGTTTCTATCGGAGAAGTGAATTTGAAAAACATCGAAGCCTCGGTAGTGCATGATCAAGATGCCCCGCTATTATTAGGACAGTCTGCTTTGATTAAATTCGGGAAGGTAGAAATTGATAATAAAAATAATAGGCTAATAATCACGAAAGAATGAAGCAAATATTATTTGCGGCTCTCTGCCAAATAGGATTACCCCTCCTCATAGTAAAAGCACAGGCCAAGAACCTGTGCTTTTTGCTTGATACGGGGAGTAACATCAATGTCCTTGATAAAAGAGTAGCTGAGTTCTTCCAACTTTCGGGAGGAACAGCCCAACAGCAGCAATTCGGGATAGATGGAACACTCCAGACCACAGATGTTGTTAAATTGACTTTCTCTCTGGAAAAACGGGAGTACAAAGCAGATTTCTCGGTGATGGATTTATCCTCGGCTTTTGGAAAAGTGGAGGAAGAGTCGGGCATACAGATTCATGGTCTGTTGGGATGTTCTTTCATGGAACAGCAGAAATGGGTGCTCGACTTTGAAAAATTGTGTTTGTCCATCCCTTAATAACCTCTCTTGAATTGTACGCCTAAATCTTATAATGATAAGAGAGATAGGTGTACAAATATGTAATGAATTTTGTTTAACCCAACGTCTTGTTTTTCCCTGTGTCTTACCCAAAATAGGTGGATAACTTGGAAATGAATCCTAAGATACAGACAGTGTAACTGTTATGATTTTCAATGGTTTGTACTGAAAATCCTTGTGTCCCCGGTTCGATTCCTAGTGGTACCACTTAAAAATCAACGACTTGCAGAAATGCAAGTCGTTTTTCTTTTCCAGTCGGCGCTCACCGCTACTCTGCGGGAGTCGAACGGGCCGGGTTTGCAGTGCATACGGTGCACATTCGGAAGACGGGGCGATCCGAAGACCGGGGCGTGAAAACTGTGACGAACGGTCCCCGGCATCAGCTTTTTCGCCGCTGTTCCGGTTGTTTTCGCTGTTTTATACAACAATTTTTTTATTTTTGCATATTTCAAAAAGGCCGAAAAGTGGCTTGAATGGATTTGTATTCGTAATGCTTCCGGCAACTACACGTTTGAAGGTGTCGTTTTAGTCGCTGTGCTACAAGTGTGTAGTAAAAATTGAGTGCATAATTGCGGAAATTTGCATTATGAAACGGCAGCGGCGTAATGAGATTCTGGTGAAACAAGTCGTGGATCGGCTGAAAACAGTCCGCCGGGAAAGAGGCCTTACTCAAGAAAATGTCCGGTTCGACACCGACCTGAACATCGGGCGGATCGAAAGCGGAAGGCATAGCATTTCACTGACGACGCTGGCTGATTTGTGCGATTATTACAATGTTCCTCTGGAGGATTTCTTCAAGAAGATAGTGACGCGCTGAACAGTGAAATGAAAGAACCCGGGGAGTGGAGCCTCGGGTTCTGTTTTTTCGTATCGGTGTGTTCAGAGCCGTTTTTCATAAGCCAGCCGTTCTCCGCTTCGGTAGACGACTTTCCCGCAATAGCTGAATCCCGTGCGTTCGAGCAACCGCAGCATGGTCCGGTTGTCGAAGTTGGTGTCGATGCGGAAGGCCTTGACGCCGCGTTCCGACGCGAGC
>ERZ779896.1543-NODE-1543-length-18960-cov-6.042899_pt1 | contig 18960 bp, 17 predicted proteins | sample MGYA00511067_ERZ779896 | MGnify/ENA primary metagenome ERZ779896 (study PRJEB29588, sample SAMEA2161597) | human gut metagenome | biome: human gut; feature: human-associated habitat; material: faeces | place: Denmark | collected 2008/2010 ... | reverse complement strand
GTATAGAAGATATTTGGCCGGATTATCCGAGCAAAGAGGATTTCTTTTTCAACGAGGAAGAATATTAATAGCCTTTATTTAGGTTAAATAACTGAATACCAGCGCGATAAACAATGAAAATTTGTTTATCGCGCTGGTGTTTTATGGCCTCAAATGGTGCGTTTTGTTTGTCTAAAATACGGTTTTTCTTCCCAAAATCAGAGTTTGTTTGTCTAAAATACATTACCTTTGTTTATCCTCGGGAATATTAAAACAGGAGGAAAAACATATGGGAAGACCGAAAAGACTATACCCGCTTGGCAGATACCGGCTCCGTGTCCCCAAAGATGCGGAGGCGGACAAAGCCTACCCTATCGTATTGGAATATACCTGGAACCGACAGATTATCCGTAAAACGACAAACGTCTTTGCAAAGATTGCCGACTGGAACCAGAACGGGAATCAAGGACGTGGTGAGCTGCGTGTCAGTTACGGCAGCGAGTACAAACGTCTTAACCAGCTTCTGTTGTCCCGTGTTGAGCGGATCGACAGCCTGCTTGCGGAGTACAACGAGCGGAATCCGAACCAGATTACAGCCGAAGTGGTGGCTGGCTTTCTTGCGGACAAGCCGCTTGCCCGACGGGATCAAGGAAAGGATTTCGTGGAATTTGTGCTGGAACGCCTCTCGTCAGACTATTCCCGGAATCGGATAGGCCGGAGCCGCTACGAAAACGGGAAGAGCTGCATGAATATCTTCCAGACCTTTCTGCGGGCGACCAAACAGGGTTCCTATCGGCCCGATGCAATCTATGTAGGTGATATGACTCCGGAGTTGCTGGACAGCTACATTACATGGCGCAGGGAAGTCAAGTTGAACAGTGATGCGACTATCAACCACGCCTTGACACCGATTCTGAAAGCCTGTGCCTATGCAAGTGAGATGGGCATGATGGATCCGGCTGTCAATGCAAGGATTCAGGATATGCGTATTGTGTCAAAGGTTTCTCTTTCAGAAGATGAGGCCGAGTTTGACGGCAAAAGCCTGACAAAAGAGCAAATGTTTTCCTTGCTTGAATATTACAAGACGAGTCCCGAACCGCGCCGCAGGGAGTTTCTGGAAATGTTCTTCTTTGCCTTCCATGCCTGCGGGCTCCGTGTGGTGGATGTGATGACCTTGCAATGGAAACATATCGATTTTGCCCGAAAGGAGTTGCGGAAGATCATGATCAAGACAAACAAACGTCATGTGATTCCCCTTACCGAACCCGCCATGCATATCCTGCACCGTTGGCAGGAGAAGCGTGCCGGATGCCGGTATGTCTTCAATCTGGTGAAGGAGGATTTGGACCTCGATGATGCGGAGGCGCTGTACAAGGCCCGCAACAATGCAACGAAATGCATCAATCAGTCGCTGGCTGTCGTGGGTGAACAGATCGGGTTGCCGTTCAGTCTTTCGATGCACGCGGCCCGGCATTCGTTCGCGGTTTTCGCCTTGAATAAAGGGTTGTCCATGTCCGTTGTGAGCAGACTGCTCGGGCACAGCAGTACGGATGTCACCGAAAAGGTCTATGCCAAATTCCTGCCGGAAACGCTATCGGCAGAGGTGGCCAAGCTCAACGGAGAATTGACAAGCCTGACTATATAATCATCATGAAAAGATAAAGAAATATGATATCATTACCTTTTAGAGTCGCATGCATCCTGATTGCAGGATTCTTCATCGTGTTGGTTGTAACCTATACATACAAACTCAATAACCGCAAAGTGTTCTGGGGTGTAGGGCTTACCACCATTATAAGTATCCTTATCCTTCTCGGTTTAGGGATACTCCGTCCATCTTGGGGAACAGAAACCGGTATGGCAGTCATTGTAGGAATCAGTACTGCTATAGGATGTGCAATAACGCTGATATACGCAGCCGAGGACTTGCATCAAAAGAAGCGGGCTAAAGGAAAGAACATTGCGGCAGTTGGGACTGAGCCTGCACAAGGAGTTCCAGATTCTGAACACAACAAAGTGACTTTACCCTCTCGCCTTGATACGGAATTGGCACGAAAGATCTTTGCCAAAGCCATTGAGGAAGGATATATGGAGGAGGTCGGTTCCCATTACAGTTGGAAAGGCACAAAGGCTCTTCTTGCCTATATGTGTGGCCGAATATATTGCGGTGATTTTCCTGAATACTCCAAATACGAACAGAAGACTTTCTGGGAATTCGGCAACGGGCTCTTCCCCGATGCCGAGCTTAACGCACTGTTTGAACAGACCGGCATCGGACAGTCCCGGCAGAACCGAAGGGATATGCCCGTCCCTACCAATGCCGGAGAAATCGACAAGTTATTTCAGGATTGACAAAAAACGAGGGGCATGACCTTCGGGCATGGCAAGTCTTGCATCCAGCTTGTCTTGTATTTCGTGCTGTCCAATCTGGCAATCTTCGATTTTTTTGATTTTTATTTTCCTCTCGTTATCGTTTGTAATCAGCCGGTTACACGTCACGTTGTGGCAGAATCATAACTTTCCATAACACCCGTCATAACATCGGATAATATATTGTAACTCACGAAGTTGCAACTCCTTTATACATTCGTGCCGTGACTTTGGCGCGATGTGCACAATCGCACCATGTCGCATAACCGGGCTGAAGGTCTGAGTGTGCATCAGGACGGTTCGGCCATAATCTGGATATATATGGCAAAGAATACGAATGTAGAGAAGCTATGCGACCGGGAACTGCTTGAAAAGATCCTCAGCATAGTGGAGAGACAGGAGAAACTGCCGACTCCGACACAGGAAAACGGGCACTGTCTCTATGACAACAAGTCTTTGATGGAGAAACTGCACATCAAGGAGAAGTATCTGAAAAAACTGCGCGACAACGGCTATCTCGGCTACTCGCGCGAAGGCGACAAATATTGGTACACGCAGGCGGATGTCGACCGCTTCCTGCGCCGTTTCCACTACGAGGCGTTTGCCTCCGGCATCATGCCGTCCGATCAGGAAGGAGGTTCCCATGTATGACCGGCTGCAACTGACCAATATGCTCCGCTCGGAGGTGGAGCGTATTCCCGAAACGGGCCTGCCGCTGGAGGTCTTTCCGGCGAGGATTCAGGAGTTCGTTCTGAATCTGGCCCGTCACGAGAACTTCAATATCGAATATACGGCTTCGATCCTGCTGTCGGCAGTGGCAACAGCCATCGGGAACTCTTGCCGGATCCGAATAAAGGGAGAATGGAAGACCAGCCCCTCCATCTACATGATGCTGGTCGGCAGGCCGGGGCTCGGCAAGACACCGCCGCTGGGTTTCCTTTACCAACCGCTCCGCGAGCACGACGACCGGATGTACGAGAAGTACAACGAGGAGTGGAACGTCTATGAAAAGGCGCTTGCCTCGTCCGGAAACCGGCGCAGCGGTGAGGCGGAGGATTGTACGCTGCTCCGGAAGCCGCAGTTGGTAACGACCGTCATCTCGGACTTCACGCCCGAAGCAATGATGAGCATCCACCAGCACAACCCCCGCGGCATTGCGCTGGTGGTCGATGAGATTCGGGCGCTGTTCAACTCCGTGAAACGGTACAACAACCGGAACAACCTCATCGAAGACCTGCTGACGGCCTACAGCGGCCAGCCGTTGAAGGTGATCCGCAAGTCGGAAGTCCGGCCGATCCTTATCAGGAATCCGTGCATCAACATCATCGGTTCGGTGCAGACCAATCTGCTGCCGGAGATCTTCCGGGCCGAATACATGGCAAACGGACTGCTCGACCGCTTCCTGTTCGTCTATCCGAAAGACCGGAGGATTTCGGGCTGGAAGCGCAACGACGGCACCATTGCCCGGCCGGATATGGTCGGACAGTGGCGGGAGGTGCTGGACAGGATAGTGAACCTCTCGTATCCGACGGAGACTGTGATGAATATGGCCGACGACGCGGAGGAGTATTTCTACAACTGGTACAACGGCATCATCGAGGAGGTGAACGCCATCGAAGACGATGCGGAGGTGGAGAGCCGCAAGATGAAACTCAACGGCAATGCCGCCCGGCTCTCGCTGGTGTTCCAGGTGTTGAAATGGGCGACGGACGGAGACGGTATGCAATGCGTAGACCTCGAATCCGTACAGGCGGCCATTCGGATGATCGGCTATTATGAGGAGACCTATCGGAGAATTCAGGAGCTGATTGTCGCAAGCAATATCGGCGAGTCCAAAGAGGCGTGGCTGTCGCTGCTGGGCAATACCTTCACGGCCGGCGATGCGATCGTCGCGGGCAAGCGGGTCGAGCTGTCGAGGCGCTCGGTCTATTATGCGCTGAAACAGTTGTGCAGCCAGCCGAATCCCCTCCTGGAGAAGATCGACCACGGGACGTATCGCAAACTCTGTCCGAGCAAACCGGCTGCACCTTGCACTATTGCACTTTCGGACGGCGAAACGGGCGGGGCCGGGGGTCAAAGTGCAAAAGTGCAGTGTGCAAACGATGAAAATCCGCGCGGCCATGAGTGAGTACAGATTCCATCTCCAGAAATACCGTTACGGGAGCAAGATCAGTTGTCCCAACTGCGGTAAAAGCCGCTGCTTCGTCCGCTATGTCGATGAAGAAGGCATCATCCGGTTTCCGGACACGGTGGGCAAATGCGACCATGAAAACTCCTGCGGGTATCATTATACGCCGCGGGAGTATTTCCGGGACAATCCCGATGTGCAGTCTCAACCGGACGGCGGCAGAGCCGATCGTCGCATCTTGCCAAGGGTTGCCGAGCGTGAAACGCCCCATCCCGTTCCCTCTTTTATCTCAGCCGATGTGGTCGGGCGGAGCCTGTCGCACTATGAGATCAACCCCTTGTATCGCTACCTCTGCCAGACATTCGGCGAGGAAGAGACCCTGCGTCTGTTCCAGTTGTACCGCATCGGCACCTCGTCCAAATGGGGCGGCGCGACCATCTTCTGGCAGACGGACCGGCAGGGACAGGTACGGACCGGGAAAATCATGCAGTACGATCCCGCTACCGGGCATCGGATAAAGGAGCCACGGGCGTATGTCAGTTGGGTCCATTCGGAGTTGCATCTGCCGGACTTCCATCTCCGGCAATGTCTCTTCGGCGAATACCTGTTGAACCGCTCCACCTCGGCACCGGTGATGCTGGTCGAGAGCGAGAAGACCGCCGTCGTCATGTGCCACTTCATACCGGATTACATCTGGCTGGCAACGGGCGGGAAGAATGGCAGCTTCAACCGGGAGGCAATGTCCGTTCTTCGGGACAGAGAGGTAACTCTCATCCCCGATCTGGGGGCAACGGAGCGATGGCGGGAGAAATCCGCCCTGCTGGCTGGCATTTGCAAACGGGTGGTTGTTTCCGATATGCTGGAACGCCTGGCCACCGACGAACAGCGCAGCCGAGGTCTGGACATAGCGGACTTCTTTCTCACCGTCCCGACACAACGTCAGGTGCTCCAGCAGATGATACGGCGTAATCCAGCATTGCAACTGCTCATTGACGAGTTGGATCTGGAACTGGTCGAGTAACCCGAGGAAGGTTTCGGGAGTTTACAAGGAAAGTCCATAACACAATAAGGACTTTTTGCCAGGCGGCAAGAAAGTCCCGTCGGGATTCGGCAGACTCCGACCTGTAGTGAGCAAGCTCAAACAAGAACCATTTATCAAAAGAACATCGATTATGAATACAGATATAAAGCAGGCCATGCACGTCGAAGCCAGGAAGTCATTCGGCACGGCGGAGGCCAATGAAAATGAACGACGCTGGTATGATAACAAGATCGAGCGAAAGAATCAGGACCCGACCAACCATTACGACAAGAGCCGGATGGAATTGAATTTCGAGATCGGGCCCGACGGGAAGATCCATCCGTTAGGCTATCAGCAAAAGTCGCTTGAGGTGCGGCTTATGGACAGGCTCGCGGAGCTGGGTTGGCATCCGTTCAAGGCCGACAGCATGATACAGCCGAACTGTTGTGCCAGATTCATATTCGGCGGCAACCACGACCGCACTCTCGAAATGGCATTCGGGGACCAAGCCGTCAATCTGGACAAGGAGGCGGACAACAGCCACCTCCGGCGGTGCCCGAAAATCAAACAATGGGCTAAAGACGTTTATGACTGGTGCGCCCGACGATACGGGCAGGAGAACATCATCGGCTTTCAGGTTCATCTCGACGAGAGCAGTCCGCATATCCATGCCTTGATTGTTCCGGTCGGGCAACGTGCAAAAAGCGGACGCGAATGCGTCATGTGGTCAGCGAAGTTCGGGAAGAACAGCTATGAGTACGGCCGGATTCTCCGGGAGATGCACACCTCGCTCTACGAGGAGGTCGGCAGTAAATATGGGCTGGAACGCGGCGACAGCATCGAGGGGCGGCATGTCAGCCATTTGAATAAACGCGACTACATCCGTCAACTGACTCACGAGGCAAGACAGGCCGAGAAAGCGGTCAAAGGGCTTCAGTCTATGATACGGAGACTGGAAACACAGATTTTGAACTATAAATCGCAGCTTGATGAAGTCGAAGAGAAACTGGTGTCCGGAAGAATAACACTCGACAAATACGACGCCCGGAAAGCCGATCTTCTGAAACTTATTGCCGAGTACCAGACGAAGCTGGACGACAAGGCTGGTAAACTTCAGGCGAAAGAGCAGGAACTGGAGCAGATGACAAAGAATATAGACCGTGTCGGTAGAGTGGCGCAACCTTTCCGCAATCACAAGATAGATTTTGAGCCGCCACGGATTACTGGTAAACCTCCGATATTCGGTGTTGACAAATGGATTGAGGAGCAGAACCGATCTATCGCCAGCCGATTTGTGACGATTGTCCGTCAGATTGAAGAACTGTATCGGAAGGATGCCGAACAGCAAATACAGGCGGTCCAGAATAATGCTTTGCTAGACTATCGAGAGCTTAAATGGCTGCAACAGGAGTATGCACGACTGACGGCTCTCAACGATAATCAGACTGAACAGATGCAGACATTTCTTGACCAACTGGCTGAGCCTTCTGTGCGGGAACGAATCTTCTCTATCGCTGACGCTTTGATTGGCGGACAACCTGTCGCTGTTTCATCCGGCGGAGGCGGTGGCAACGCCGATTCAGAACTTCGCTGGGATGGGCGTAGGCCGGATGAGGAGGAAGAGGCGTATCGAAGGAGATGTCTGATATATGCTATTCGAAAAGTCAATAGACCACACAAGAAGTCAATACACAGGTAAAGATTAGATTGCAATTTACCTGATATAAATAATCTTCTTCACTATGTGAAGAAAATAGCCGCAGAAGAGTTTTGTAGAAACTCTATTGCAAAATTTCCTCCGAATTATTTGGCGAAATCAGTGAAAATACATATCTTTGTAGCAAATCTATTGAAGAAAAAATGGTAAAACTGAAAGATATTGCCACCATCCAGACGGGAGTTTACCTGAAAAGTACCCCTTCGCCCGACACCTGCTACCTTCAGGTGAACGATTTCGACGAGGAGGGGAACATCCGTCCAACCGTCCGACCAACAACCACCGTCAGTTCCAAGGCGGCCCGCCACCTGCTGACAGAAAGCGACCTGCTGCTCGCCGCCAAGGGTGGCAAGAATTTCTGCGCCATCGCCCCGACGCAACTCGGGCCGTGCGTGGCCTCACCATCGTTTCTGATTATCCGAATCGACAACCCGACCCGCATCCTGCCCGAATACCTCTGCGGATTCCTCAACCTGCCATCCACCCGGCGGCTGCTGACGGCACAGGCCCAAGGGTCGGCCATCGCCTCGCTCAGCAAGGCTGACCTCGAGGAGTTCGAGATACCGCTTCCCACGCTGGAGCGACAGCGGGCCTGCATCGTCCTCACCCGCCTGCATCGCCGCGAACAGGCCCTCTACAAGGTCATCGCGGAGCGCCGCCGGCAAATCACCGATTATAAATTAACAAAAATATATAAAGATGAACGGTAAAGTTACACAGGAAGAGATCAACAAAGTCGTATGGCAAGCCTGCGACACATTCCGGGGCGTTATCGACCCTAGCCAGTACAAGGACTACATCCTCACGATGCTGTTCCTGAAGTACGTCAGCGATGTCAGCAAAGCAAAATACAAGGAGTACCTCCAGCGCTACGACGGCGACACGGAGCGCGCCCAGCGAGCCATGCGCCGCGAACGGTTCCAGGTTCCCGAGAAGAGTTCGTTCGACTACCTCTTCGAGCACCGCAACGAACCTAATATCGGCGAGCTCATTGATGTTGGCCTGGCGGACCTTGAATACGAAAACCGCGAAAAGCTGAGCAGCGAGGACGGCAGCGGCATCTTCCGCAACATCAGCTTCAACAGCAGCAACCTCGGCGAAACGAAGGAGCGCAACGCCCGACTGAAACAGCTGCTTATCGACTTCTCGGACGATCGGCTGCAATTCGACGAGTCGCACCTCGAGAACAATGACGTCATCGGCGATGCCTACATGTTCCTTATCGAAAAGTTCGCCAGCGATTCGGGGAAGAAAGCTGGAGAATTCTTTAGTCCTAAGGAGGTTTCGACTCTGCTGGCTCGTCTGACCAAGAGCGCCCCCGGCTCGCGCATCTGCGACCCGACGTGCGGCTCGGGTTCCCTGCTCATCAAGGCAGGCCGTGAGGTGGGCTCCGACAACTTCTCGCTCTACGGTCAGGAACTCAACGGCAGCACCTGGGCGCTGGCCATGATGAACATGCTGCTCCACGGTTTCGACAGCGCCACGATCCGCTGGGGCGACACGCTGCGCAACCCGAAGCTCAAGGAGGGCGACGCGCTGATGAAGTTCGACACCGTCGTGGCCAATCCCCCCTTCTCGCTCGAGAAGTGGGGCGCCGACGAGGCGGCCGACGACCCCTACAACCGCTTCTGGCGCGGCATCCCGCCCAAGAGCAAGGGCGACTGGGCCTTCATCTGCCACATGATCGAGGTGGCCAACGAACACGGCAAGGTGGGCGTCGTCGTTCCCCACGGCGTGCTGTTCCGCGGCGCCAGCGAGGGAAAAATCCGCCAGCAGACCGTCGAGGAGAACCTCGTCGAGGCCATCATCGGACTTCCGGCCAACCTCTTCTACGGAACGGGAATCCCGGCCGCCATCGCCATCTTCAATAAGGCCAAGACGACGACCGACGTGCTCTTCATCGACGCCAGCCGCGAATTTGAGAACGGCAAGAACCAGAACCGGCTGCGCGACGAGGATATCGACCACATCGTCACGACCTACCGCCGCTTTGCGCAGGGCGAACTCAAGCCGGGCATCGTCGAGGAGCGCTACGCCTACGTGGCCCGGCGCGAGGAGCTTGCCGACAACGACTATAACTTAAATATTCCGCGCTATGTGGACACCTTCGAGGAGGAGCCCGAAATCGACATTGCGGCCGTGCAGCAGGAGATTGATGCACTGGAAAAGGAGCTTTCCGAGGTGCATGTCCGGATGGATGGTTATCTGAAGGAGTTGGGATATTAAAAACAAGGGTTATGAAAGAAAACTATTCGTACAAAATTAGACTCCGTTGCATCGTATGCGGCAGCGAAGATCATTTTGATTGCAACGACGACAAATCATACATCAAATGCACCAACTGTGGGAAAGAATATTTCGGAGGATACGATGAACTCGTTTCGTGCAATCAGGAGCAAATTGAGGAGGTAAAAGAGCTTGCAACCGAAGAAGTTACTAAAGACTTGCAGAAAGAGTTGGATCGAATGCTCAAAAACGCCTTTAGAGGCAATAAATACATCAAAATCAAGTAGCTATGGAAGTTTGGGGTTTAATTATATCAATATTGGCGCTTCTGGCCAGTGCTTTTACCTATTTTAAGCACGATAAAAAGCTAAAAGAGCAGGAGCGCAAGATCAACGAGTATCAATTAAAACAGATTGAGAAAGAGGATTTAGAGAGTAAAAAGGCGGCTATTCGAGGTAATATTGTCAAAGGCCTCAAGGGTAAGAGGACGCTTAAGGTTTACAATAGCGGTCGTGCGATTGCCCGTAATATTAGAATTGAAGGGCTGGACGTAGAGGGACTGTTTCATAGAGCGGATGAAGTCTTCCCGTACGAATTAATGAATCCTCAGGATTATACAGAAGTAAATATTATGTTGTTCAACAATTGTGCTCCCACAATTAAGCTAAAATATATTTGGGATGATGAGTCAGGAAAGAACAATGAGTTCGAGCAGGTCTTAACCTTATAACGACAAAAATGAACAGTAAAATAGATAATTATAATCGAGTGGTCGATTTGATTGGGAATATTGTTAAAGCGACAAGTGATCCCTGTGAACAAGAAGATATCGATAAGGCATTAGACATTGCTCATACCGTTGGCAATGTGTTAGAAACGGTAACGGATAATAATACGGATTTCCGACATGGCAACGACATCAAATAACATACCACAAGGCTATAAGGCGACGGCGCTGGGGATTATTCCGCAGGAGTGGGAGGTTATGCGGTTAGGCGACATTGTATCAATAACCAGCGGCGAAAGCCCGTCCCTATACCACCTCAAGGCAAAGGGGAAATATCCATATGTCAAGGTCGAAGACCTGAACAACTGCGAGAAATACCAAGAATCCAGCAGAGAATATTCCGACGACAATAATACAACCATTAAAGCCGGGAGCATCATTTTCCCTAAAAGAGGAGCCTCAATTCTAAATAATAAAGTTCGCATAGCTGCCAAAGACATTCAAATGGACAGCTATTACACCCCATACAGCCATCGTAGACACAGAGTTCCTGTATATCCGCATTTTACATGAACGATTGTATCGAATCGCTGACACCTCATCCATTCCTCAAATAAACAATAAACATATTATTCCCTATAAGATAGCCGTTCCGCCGCTGGCGGAGCAGCGGAAGATTGCGGAGGTGTTGGGCGTGTGGGATGAGGCGATTGAAAAGCAGGCGCGGCTGATTGAAAAACTCGCCCTGCGCAAACGCGCCTTGATGCAGCGACTCCTCTCCGCTAAACTCCGTCTCCCAGGTTTCTCCGAACCCTGGCAAAAAGTAAAATTGGGAGACATCGGCGACACTTATAATGGGCTCTCTGGAAAAAACAAAGATGATTTTGAATATGGCAATGCCCAATTTATTCCATACATCAATGTTTTTTCAAATGAACGAATTGACACCAACAACTTGGGTTGTGTTCAGATTAAACCGAATGAGCAACAAAACACAGTCAAATACGGAGATATATTCTTCACTGTTTCATCAGAAACGCCAGATGAGGTTGGAATGGCTTCCGTTCTTTTAGAGCACTTAGATAATACATATCTAAATAGCTTTTGTTTTGGATATAGATTGAATAATTTTTCAACACTAAATCCTTTTTTCGCGGCATACTTGTTTAGAACAGAACATTTCAGAAACTATATGTCCGTATTAGCGCAAGGTTCAACACGCTTCAATATATCCAAGAAAGAGGTTATGAAACTTAAAATAGACCTACCCACTATTGAAGAGCAAACCGCCATTGCGGAGGTGTTGACCGCGGCCGACCGCGAGATTGAGCTGGCCAAAGAGAAGCTCGAACGCCTCCGCCGTCAGAAACGTGGCCTGATGCAACAACTCCTAACCGGCAAGAAACGAGTGAAATATTAACTAAATTTTTACGACTATGACAAAACGTAAAGAAATTCATGTAGTTCCAAACTCTGACAGGGGTGGTTGGGACGCAAAAAACAACAATGCAGAACGAGCCTCCAAGCATTTTGAGAGAAAACAAGATGCAATGGACTGGGCGAGACAAAAGGCACGTAATGATGGCGCCGAACTAATTCCTCACGGAAGAGATGGTCGAATCCAAAATCCGGACAGCCACGGCAACGATCCGTGCCCTCCTAAAGACAAAAAATAATAATTCTAAAATTTATATTATGGCTGAAAGAATTGAAATCAGTTTGACAGACTTCGTTGGTTTTGTCAACAAAATGGGAACCGCTAAACAGAATCACGTAAAGACGATTAAGGAACGCCCCGAATATGAACCTTATATGGATTTTTATAAGGCGATTCGAACTGCAATTATCAATCTGCACAAGAAAAAACAGAGCAAAGACATCCTTGATAAAGTCCTTGAGGATTTAACAGATGAAAAGAAGAAAAAGTGCTACCCCGAAATTGTTGCAGGATATAAAAAATTTTTAGGCAGGAAACAGTTCGAATGGATTAAACCTCCTAAAAAAGATTGGAAGATAGGGAACATCGTCATTACCATCAATCCAGAGATTGGTCTGGAAGAGAAGAAAAAGGACGGGACTTCAAACTTCTACATCGTAAAGTTGTATTTTAAAGATGATGCTTTGAAAAAAGCCCAAGCAGATCAAATACTCACCTTGATGGAAATGCAATTAAGAAGCAAAATGAAAGAACCTGAAATTAAATTTGCCATCTTGGATGTTCGCAGAAATAAATTCCATGTAAAAAAAGACCACGACTTAAAAGAACTTCCCTTGTTACAAGGTGAAGCACATAGTTTCGCAACTATCTGGGATAGTTTATAATCTTTAATTATGTCCATCTCCTTCAAAGAAGACCATATCAGCCAGATCCCCGCGCTGCTGATGCTCGAAAAGCTCGGGTACACTTACCTCACACCCGATGAGGCGCTGGCCCTGCGCGGCGGGAATCTCGCCAACGTGCTGCTCGAACCCGTGCTGCGCAAACAGCTCGCCGCCATCAACGTCGTGCAGGTCAGCTCGGTGCGCACCACCGTATTCTCCGAGCAGAACATCACCGCCGGAATCGACGCCCTGCGCAACATCCCGATGGACGAGGGGTTCATGGAGGCTTCGCAGACGGTCTACGACCTGCTCACCTCGGGCAAAACCCTCGAACAGATTGTCGACGGCGACCGTAAGAGCTTCGTGATGCAGTACATCGACTGGAAGAATCCGCGCAACAACGTCTTCCACGTCACCGAGGAGTTTGCCGTCAGCCGCACTGGAATGACCGACACCTATCGGCCCGACATCGTCCTCTTCGTGAACGGCATTCCGCTCTGCGTCATCGAGTGCAAGCGTCCCGACGTGAAGGACTCCATCGAGCAGGCCATTTCGCAGCACCTCCGCAACCAGAAGGCCGATGGCATCCGTTCGTTGTACCTCTACTCGACGCTGCTGCTGGCCATCAACCGCCAGGAGGGGAGTTACGCCACGACGGCCACGCCCGAGAAGTTCTGGGCGCGGTGGCGCGAGCAGTTCGCCGACCGCGAGGAGGAGACCCACTACCGGCAGGAGCTGGAGCGGGTGGTCAACGAGCCGCTGCTGGACGACAAACTCTTCGGGGAGCGGTTCGGCTACGTGCGCCGCAACTTTGAGGAGCTCTACAAACAGCCGGTCACCCCGTCGGTGCAGGACGAATACCTCTACAACCTCTGCCGGCCCGAGCGGCTGTTGCAGTTGATGTACGGCTTCACGATCTACGACGACGGCATCAAGAAGGTGGCGCGTTACCAGCAGTATTTTGCCGTGCAGCAGACGATGCAACGCATCCGCCACATCGAGGGCGGGCGGCGGCGCGGCGGCGTCATCTGGCACACACAGGGGAGCGGCAAGTCGCTGACGATGGTGATGCTGGCACAGGCCATCATCCTCGACAAGGAGATTCGCAATCCGAAAATCATCCTCGTGACCGATCGCACGGACCTCGACCGACAGATTACGGGGACGTTCCGCAAGTGCCAAATTCGCGTCGAAAACGCCACGACGGGAAGCAAGCTCGTCGAACTGCTCAACAGCAAGAGCGATGCCGTCATCACGACGATTATCAACAAGTTCGAGACGGCCGTGCGCGGCATCCGCACCCCGTTGACCGACCCCAACATCTTCGTGCTGATTGACGAGGGACACCGCAGCCAGTACGGCGAGATGGGCATCAAGATGGAGAAGACGCTTCCGAATGCCTGCTTCATCGCCATGACCGGCACGCCGCTGATGAAGAAGGAGAAGAACACGGCCCGGAAGTTCGGCGGCATCATCCAGCCGGTCTACACGGTGGATCAGGCCGTGGCGGACAAGGCCGTCGTACCGCTGTTGTACGAAGGGCGCATGGTGCCGCAGGTAGTACACGAGGAGACAATTGACCGCTATTTCGACAAGATTTGCGGATGGATGAGCGACGCCCAGCGGGCCGACATGAAGAAGAAGTTCAGCCATGCGGACCAGCTCAACCAGACGCAGCAGCGCATCTACGCCATTGCGTGGGACATTTCGCAGCACTTCCGGGAGAACTGGCAGGGGTCGAAGTTCAAGGCGCAGCTGGTGGCTCCGCGCAAGCGCATCGCAATTCTCTACAAGCAGTATCTCGACGAAATCGGCATCGTCTCGTCGGAGGTGCTCATCACCTCGCCCGACACCCGGGAGGGGGAAGACGAAGCGTTCGGCGAGACCTCGAACGTGGAGGTGGCCTTCTGGAAGCGCATGATGGATGAATACGGCACGGCCAAAAAGTACGAGGCAAGCATCATCAACCGCTTCAAGAACAGCGACAAGCCGGAGATTATCATCGTCGTGGACAAACTCCTGACGGGATTCGACGAACCCCGCAACACTGTGCTCTACCTCGACCGCAAGTTGAAGGACCACACGTTGCTGCAGGCCATTGCCCGCGTCAACCGCGTCTGCGAAGACAAGGAGTTCGGGTATATCATCGACTATTACGGCGTATTGGGGTCGCTCAATTCGGCGCTGGAACTCTACACCGATTTCGACAAGGAGGATCTGGAAGGGACTTATACGGACATTTCGGAGGAGGTGGCCAAGCTGCCCCAGAAGCATGCCGAGTTGTGGGACCTCTTCAAGGAGGTGCGCAACACGACCGACTTCGAGGCCTTCGGCAATGTCCTGCGCGAGGAGGACCGGCGCACGCTCTTCTACGAAAAGCTGCGGGCCTTTGCCCGGACGCTGAAGGTGGCGCTTTCGTCCATCGTATTCCATCAAAACACGCCTCAAGAAGAGGTCGAACGGTACAAGCACGATCTGGCCTTCTTCATGAAGCTTCGTAATGCCGTGCAGGAGCGTTACTCCGACACGGTGGACTACAAACAATACGAGGGGCAGATCCAGAAGCTGATCGACACGCACATCGAGAGCGGCGAGGTGCAGGTCATCACCGACTTGGTGAACATCTTCGACAAGGAGCGGTTTGCAGAAGAGGTGGAGAAGATCTCCGGGAAAGCGGCCAAGGCGGACACGATTGCCTCGCGAACGGCCAAGTACATCACCGAGAACATGGATACCGACCCGGCCTTCTACAAGAAGTTCTCGCAGATGCTCAAGGAGACCATCTCGCAGTACGAACAGGGGCGAATCGACGAGGCGGAGTATCTGACCCAGGCGACGGACCTGATGAACAAGGTGCTGAATCATACCGACAGCGAGATTCCCGACGTGCTGAAGGATAACAATGCCGCGCGGGCCTACTTCGGATTGAGCCTGGAGGTCTACAAGTCGGTCATAAAGCCCGAACAGGGGCTCGACCTGACGCAAATCGCACTCGACACGGCCAACCGTATCGACGCCATCATTCGTCAGCACATCTTCGAGAAGGGGACGCTCATTGTCGACTGGCCGCTCAAGGACAGGTTGGTCGGCATGATGAAGCTCGACATCGAGGACTATCTGATTGACGAGGTCAAACGAAAGTATGACCTGTCGATGACCTTCGACGACATGGATGCCATCATCGACCGGGCGGTCGACGTGGCTCAAAAATGGTTCCGGTGATGCAGCAGATATTCGTCTACGGAAAAGAGAAGATTCCCTACAGCGTGCTCTTTTCCGCCCGCCGGACACTCGGAATCAAGGTATATCCATCCGGCGAGGTCGTTCTGCTGGCTCCGGAAGGGACGCCGGAAGAGGTTATCGAGCAGAAACTCCACAAACGGGCGCCGTGGATTCTTCGGCAGCAGGCCTATTTCAAGGATTTCGGGATTCGGAGTCCGGAAAAACGGTATGTCAGCGGAGAGTCGCACTACTATCTGGGAAAGCAGTTCCTGCTCCGGGTCTCGGAAGGCAAAACCAACAGCGTCCGTTACAAGGGGCGCTGCTTCGAAGTGGTATGCACCTCTCCGGACAAGGCTCGGGAGTTGATGAAATCCTGGTACCGCGAACACGCCCAACTCAAGTTTGCCGAGTATGCGGAGCCTATCATTTCCCGATTTGCACGGTACGGAGTTGCTCCGGCTTCACTCTATGTTCAGGAGATGGAAAACCGTTGGGGCAGCTGTACCCCCAAGGGGAAAATCATTCTGAATACGGAACTCATCAAGGCGCCGCGCCCCTGCATTGAGTATGTTATTACGCATGAGATGTGTCATCTGCTGCATCCCGACCATACAGCAGCCTTCTTTACTCTGCTCGAAACCGAAATGCCCGACTGGCGGCGTTGGAAAGACAAGTTGGAGCGATTCATGATGTAACCTGATTTGTCCTCAATGTTATTGAGATGTGAGACACAGTATTTGATATATGTAAGTCATTATTTTAGGAATAGTCTAAAACACAGTTTTTTATAGTATCGTTACATCCTTTATTTTCAGTTCCAACACCCGTTAGTATTAGAAGAACTAAACGATAATATCTTCGTAACATAAAACAGTACAATATGATATATTGTTATGACTCACTTGCTAAAATACTCCGTTCACATTGTAATAGTGTAAAGCACCGTATTTGGATATGTACCCCATTTATTGGCGGCAGAAAGGATGTCTTGCGTATTATAGGTGGTTCCTGGAAGAGAAATGATATTGATTTCAGGGTTATTACAGATATAGAAACAGGTTTTATACGGCAGGATACTTTTGATGAATTTATTGAGAGCCATCCAAATTCTATCAAATCCTTAAAAAGTTTACATGCTAAGATTTACATTGTTGATGATTGGTGTTTGGTTTCTTCAGCTAATCTCACAGGAACAGCGTTCAGTAAAAGGTATGAGATTGGTACAGATGACGTTAATATAAGTAATGTGGAAGCATTTTTCAATTCACTTTGGGAAAACAAAAAGGCCAAACTTGCAACATCATGGAGCAAAGTGAAGAAACAATCCCAGATTGAATTTGAGGATGGAGGTGTTAGATATGACAAACTGACGACCTTACCGACATATTCCGCAGGAATGGGAAAAATGGATAAGTATCTCGCGCAGTGCTCCAAATACAAAGCCTTTGCCAGGACTTATGAAAAGATTACAGGTCGATGCCGAGATATGGTTGATGATGGCTTTACTCTTCTTCAAGAAGTAGATTATTTATTCAATTATCTTGAACATGTGGCTTGTGTTTCCAAAAATCTGACAATAGTTCAACAGCGTACAGAATTCTCTCGAAATTCTTTGATCAAAAAATATTTCAAAAAAATATCAACGCATTACAATCAGAATCGGGATTATGAACTCAGAAGAATCAACAGCACTAAACTGGTCAAGGAACTAACTTCCCCATCAAGGATAAAGACAATAAGTGCCGAAGAGGTTCGAGCTGTTCTTGATACCTTTAATTGCTTTGGCCTTGGAAGAGACATGCATGGACATGCCTCAAATTTTATCAAAGAGAATTCATTGAGTGATATTAGGTATCATTGGGATGCTTTGCTGAACCACGGAGATATTACAGCCGAAAAAGTAAATGAATGCTGTAGACTCAGACATTGTCGTGATTCGAGTGTTAGCGAACTGATAGCATGGCGATTCTCTGACAAATATCCAATTATGAATACATGTTCTAAGAGAGGGTTATGGTTCTTTGGAGTTGATGCATAGAATTGATTGATACTCTCTGCAAATATAAACCCCTCATTTGAAGAACCAAAAGTTTAGATTTATTCATGTAATATATATTTCTCTTTTTTTCTTAATAAGAAAAGTTACATTTATAATTAATTTAGTATATGGCAACATTACATATTATAGGCAATGGATTCGATCTTGCACACGGAATCTTGTCGACATATATGGATTTTGAAAAATACGCTTGGAGTCACTCTTCACATAATAGCTACTATTTAGAAGTACTTGAAAACTGTTATCCTCAAAAAAATAAAGATGGAAGGTTAATATTGTGGAGTGATCTTGAATATGCGCTAGGTAATCTGGATTTTCAGCAAGCATTCTCATTGGGGACGGAAGATATCGAGAAAGAGGAGGATCATGAGTTTCGTTATCAAGCACAAATGGAGGATGCCCCAGAGTATATGTTACGAGATATGTTTACAATATTTCATAAACTTTTCGAAGACTGGGTTAACAGTATTAATATCGATTTAGACCCATTGACGAATATTTTGCATTTTGATTCCAACGGATTATTTCTCTCTTTTAATTATACAGAAACCTTAGAATCTATATATAATATTACAAGGAATAATATCCGATACTTGCATGGAAGAAGGAAAAGTAACGATAAGTTGATAGTTGGTCATTGTAATAATATAGATGGAGAGAATTACTTACCTAAGGATCCTGCTATTTACGAATATCAGGCATATCGGGGGATTGCTGATGTTGTTAATGGTGAACGAAAGAATGTTACAGATATCATTCTGAATAATAATGACTTTTGGCAACAATTATTTAACATAGATAAGGTTGTTGTATATGGACATTCTTTATCAGACGTGGACCGACCATATTTTAAACAGGTTGCCAATAGCATAAAACAAGCATCAGAATGGTATTTCTCAATTTATTATCACAATCCTCAAGAGCGCATAAAAGAAGTCGAGAAAGTGTCAAATATGATTAAGTATATGGGAATCACGCCAAATAAATGTCATACTTTTCAGATGTAAGACGAGTAATAAATGTTTGTCCTCCATTTCCTCCCATCGCCTCAGACCGTCTCAGACGGTGCGGTTTGTTTGTGCAAATTTCATTTATTGTGATATAATATATTGATAATCAATGTCGATAAATTTCTTCAACGAAGAAGAATATTAGAAAGAGAACATAGCGGACAGAATAAAAAATTCTG
>ERZ779896.1538-NODE-1538-length-19015-cov-2.959863_pt1 | contig 19015 bp, 13 predicted proteins | sample MGYA00511067_ERZ779896 | MGnify/ENA primary metagenome ERZ779896 (study PRJEB29588, sample SAMEA2161597) | human gut metagenome | biome: human gut; feature: human-associated habitat; material: faeces | place: Denmark | collected 2008/2010 ... | reverse complement strand
TATGCTGGCGAACCGTGCAGCGACCGATCCGATCGTGAAGAAGTCCATCACCGATCCGATGTGCATCGGCTATTTCATCGACAACGAACTCAGGTTCGGCGATATTATGAAGGCGGTCATGAAGGCTCCCGCGGAACAGCCCGCAAAGGCGGAGTTCGTCAAAGATCTGAAAGCCAAATACAAGGATTCCGTTGAGGCGCTGAACAAGGCATGGGATACGAAGTTCGCCACATGGGAGGACGTCGCGAAAAACACGGCGACCCCCAAGAGCAAGGGATTCCGCGAAGACGAGCGCGCATTTTACAAGAAATTCGTGAATGAATACTTCCGGATCTGCCGTCAGGGAATCAAGAGCGCCGCTCCGCACAGACTTTATCTCGGATGCCGTTTCGTCGGATTCCGCAATCCGGGCGCTGTCTGGGAGGCTTCCACGAAACATTGCGACATTTCCAGTGTCAATTCCTATGCGAACAGTATCGCGAACACGAACCGCGGCGACTTCCGCGACCGTCCGGTGATTATCGGCGAGTTCCACTTCGGAACCTATGACCGCGGCATGTTCTCGAACAGCCTGATGCCGCAGTATTCGCAGGAGGATCGCGCCGTCTCCTACAAGAGATACATGCAGGGAGCGCTGGTGCATCCGAACTATGTCGGAGCCCACTACTTCCAGCTTCGCGACCAGCCGCTGACCGGACGGTATGACGGCGAGGGATATCAGATCGGTTTCGTCGACGTGGCGGACACTCCGTATCCGGAGATGACGAAAGCCGCGAGAGAGGTCGGCGAAAACATGTATCAGTACCGTGTGAACGGTCAGCTTAAGAATGAAATGAAGTAAAACACCTCCGGGCTGCCTCCGGATTTCCGGGGGCAGCCGGAATAACAGGAAAGCTGTTACAGCAAAAAATAAAAGTCGGGGAGAGAAAAAATGAAGACATTCAGACAGATTCTTGCAGGACGTTTTTCCCGGAGCCAGACAAGTCATATCATAAAAGAGGAGGACGGAAAGATGCTGGAAATGAGGCGGAATAGAGGGGATTTCACCTTGATAGAGCTCCTCGTAGTAATTGCTATAATAGCAATTTTGGCGGCAATGCTTCTGCCGGCGCTGAGCTCGGCAAGAGCAAAGGCGAGAGACATCTCCTGCTTGAACAATCAGAAGCAAATTGGAAATTTGATGATGATCTACGCTGGTGACAATAATGATATGCTTCCGGCATTTAACGGTAATACCGATGGGGATGAATATGGACATGGAAAATGGCAGGACATGTTGTATTCTATTGTGAATCCGACACGGTACTATAATGCGGGTTCTTATAAGGATTGGATTCATTATGATTGGAACTGGGGAAACGGGAATGCTTATACGAACCGCCCCTTTGCTCCGTTTGCATGTCCTGCGAACAAACTGGCGGAAGGAAAAGAGACCGGCGGTTCCAGACATTACATTATGAACAAGTATGTTTCTTTCATAAGCGGATATGATGGAGAGAGGGCTTTGTATGCTACACGTAAAATTACAAGATTGAAAAATCCGTCTGCTACTATGATGGTGATGGATGGTGACAGGAAACCGAATAGTTATCTTTCTCTCGGCATTCATATGAAAAAATATATCAATGCCAATGATAGCGCATCTGATGCCGAAGCGAGAATTAATTACGGCGGAGCATATCGTCACTCTGCTAAACGGGGACTGAATACTCTTATGGTGGATGGACATGCGAAGCCGACGATGGCAAAAGATATTCCTGAACATTGGAATATGGCAGGTGGAAAATTTTGGATTGGTGTGAAGTGAGTTTATTTTGAACGTGCTGTTTCAGAGGCGGCGACGGGGACGCAAACGCCGCCTCTGGAACTGGACAAAAATGTAGAGGGAAACAGAAAAATTGCAAAAGGGATAATAAAGCTGAGATTCGGAGGATGAATATGAGAGTGCATTCACAAGATGTTTTTGGGGAAATTCAGATGAATCATGTTGAAAATCAGGGAGGGATAGAGGAATTTTTACCTTGATAGAGCTCCTCATCGTGATTGCGATCATCGCAGTTCTTGCGGCAATGTTGCTGCCCGCTTTGAACAAGGCGAGAGATAAGGCAAGAGACATCAGCTGCATGTCAAACATGCGCCAGCTCGGGCTTCTGATGAATTTCTATACTGATAACAACAATGGACAGTTTCCGAAAGCAAACGGGCTTTTAAACAGTGGAGCCGGAAGCTGGAGCGGAAGCGGTCGCTGGCAGGATGGACTGTATGCTCTGAAGAGCAATAAAACTCTTGCAAACAGACTGCACTGGAAAGTACAGGACAACACCACGCTTACCCGTCCGTATGATATTTTTGCCTGTCCTGCTTCGAAAGATATGCCCTGGAACAGCGGCGGTGTCTATGGATTCATGGGACATTATCTGATCAATTCCTATCTCAGCAACTATGGAATGGATGCATGGGCGAAAGCTTATGCCGCATTCAACGTAAAGTCTGTGAAACAGCCGTCCAGGACGATGGAGCTTATCGACGGTGCATCGGAGAGACGCACCGATGGCACTTCCCCGTGCTGTGATACGAAATCCCAGCTCACTGTCAACGGCGGGAGATTTCGTCATCAGGCAAATAAAGGGGTGAATGTTCTTTTCGTTGACGGACATGCGGAAGCCTTGTCTCATACAAAGATTCCTATCAATGTTCTTGTAGATGACGGGACACCTTTCTGGGGAAATAAGAAGTAAATATTTCCCTTTTTTTTGAGAAGAAATGCCGGAGGCTCCAGCCGCCGGTTCTTCTTCTCCGGTGCAGAGGCTTGAGGATGTTTTTTTTTAATTCAACAGTATTTTATTTATAATGTAATCTAGTCCAAAAGACAAGGGAAAGTTTTTTTACTATGAGTTTTATCAACTGGTGCGTCATGCTGATTCCTGTGATCGGAATCCTCGGGCTTGCCGTATATTCGCGGAAATATGTGCGGGGCGTGGCGGATTATCTGGCGGCGGGACGCGTCGCAGGGCGTTATGTGATCTCCGTCGGGGATTTGTCCACAATGCTGGGCGTGATTACGATCATCGCTCTGGTGGAACAGCAGTATCAGTGCGGTTTCGCGCTGAATTTCTGGAACCACATCATTATGCCGATCTCAATCGTGACCTCATTGACCGGTTACTGTCTTTACCGTTTCCGCGAAACGAAAGCGATGTCGATGGGGCAGTTCCTTGAAATGCGTTACAACCGCCCGTTCCGTATTTTTGCCGCATCCCTCCGGACGATTGCCGAAATGCTGACGAACGCGATCGGGCCCGCCGTCGCCGCGCGTTTCTTCATCTACTTCCTCGGACTGCCTCATGCTGTTACGGTCTTCGGCGTGGCGATTCCCTCTTTTGTCCTGATCCTGATTCTCTGCCTGATTCTCGCCATGGTCGTGATCTGGCCCGCGGGACGGGTTTCCCTGATTGTGACCGACTGTTTTCAGGGGCTCATCAGCTATCCGATTTTCGTGATTTTCGTTTTCTTCATTCTCGGCGAATTTTCATGGTCCGCCCAGATCGCCCCCGTCATGGCGAACCGTGTCGCCGGAGAAAGTTTCCTTGATCCCTATGACATCAATCAACTCCGCGACTTCAACCTGTTTGCATTGGTGGTGACTGTCACGAATAACATCCTGAACCGCGCAAGCTGGATCGGCAACGACACCAGCGGTTGCGGAAAAAGCCCGCATGAACAGAAAATGGCCGGCGTGCTCGGCGCATGGCGGAACGGCATGGCATGGGTTATGATCCTCCTGCTGGCGATCATCGTCATCACCTTCATGACAAGTTCCCATTTCTCCAATACGAACAACCGGTTCGGAATCTCCAATACGGCTATCCGGCAAAGTCTTTCGGCAAAAGTCCTGCAGGAAGCCGTGCCCGATGCGGCCGTCCGGGAGAAGGTGCTTGCGGAAATACGCAAAATCCCCGCCGCGGTGACACCGGAAATGTTCCAGGCCCCCATGTCTCAGCAGCAGAACCTCGACACCCCCTATTTCAATACGGTGAGAGACACGCTCGGCGACACTCCCGAAGGACGTTACCAGTTCCAGAAGTACCGCTCGCTTTATCAGCAGATGATGATGCCTTCGGTCATCAGCAAAATTTTCCCCGCCGGAATGTTCGGACTTTTCTGTCTGCTGATGATAATGCTTCTGATTTCCACGGACGACAGCCGCATTTTCAATGCCGCTTCGACCTTGATGCAGGATGTGGTGCTGCCCATGTTCAAGGGACGTCTGCCGCAGGAGAAACATCTGCTGTATCTGCGTCTCTCCTCCGCAGGCGTTGCCCTCTTTTTCCTGATCGTTTCCATCTTTTTCGCACAGCTGGACTACATCAATATGTTTACGACGATCATGTGCGCAATCTGGCTTGGCGGCGCGGGGCCGATCATGGTCTTCGGCCTTTACAGCCGTTTCGGCAACCTCACCGGAGCATGGTGTGCCATTTTCTTCGGCTCCGGATTTTCCATGCTCGGACTGATTTTTCAGCGCAACTGGGCAAAAAGCATCTATCCGCTGCTGGAACAGTGGGGCGCAGTGGAGACCATGAACAGTTTTCTGGAAACAATTTCCGCTCCCTTCCACCCCTGGATCGCCTGGACCATGGATCCGGTAAAATTCCCGATCAACTCCTTTGAGATTTATTTCATCTCCATGGCACTTTCCGTCGGCGGATATATTGCCGGTTCTTACCTGACTTACAAACCTTACAATCTGGAACGGCTTCTGCATCGCGGCGCATATGCGGACACCCCGGAAGTGCCGGCGGAACCGTGGACGCCAAGAAATATTTTCAGCAAATTGATCGGCATCACGCCGGAATACACCCGCGGCGACAAGATCATCGCCTATTCGGTCTTCGGATATTCGATCATATACCAGATCGGCATCGCATTTTTAATGATCGTCATCTGGAACGCGGTCAGTCCCTGGTCGAAGGAATGGTGGACAATCAAATTCTACATCACATCCCTGCTCATCCCGGGAATCGTCGGAATCATTTCCACGGTCTGGTTCATGATCGGCGGCGCGTATGACACCTATCGTCTTTTTGCCGATCTGGAAAAGCGAAGTGAAAACCCGGAGGATAACGGACAGGTTTTCCAGGATAATCATTGAATTGAAACGGAATTCATTTCCAAACAAAAACATAATTAACCACAGGAGGTATTATGAAGAAAATGTTAACCCTGCTGTCAGTTGCGGCGCTGTCGCTCGGAGCGGCAGAACAAATGCCGCTGCCATCGGGAAAAGCGGAATTCGCCCCGACAGAAAAAGCATCTGCCGACCAGGTGCAGACGCTGGTTCCCAGAATTGAAGGCAATGCGATCGTCTGCGGCAACAAGAGGCTGGATCTGCAGAACAACAGCGGCATGACTCTGACCTGCGACGGCGAGATGCTGGGACGCTTTTTCTACTATTTCACAGGCGAAGACAAAGCAATAAAGAAACCATACTGGATTGAATGCGGCCGCTGGTTCGCGGACCAGGAAAAGTCATCTTTCAGGAAATCGGGCAATACGTTTTATGCCGATACTTTCATGAAGATCGGTGATTACCCCTCGTGGGAAGCGTGCAAACAGCAGGTCGAACTCCTGCCGGACGGCCTGATCAAAATCGACATTCAATGGACTCCGTCGGAAGATCAGAACCTGGCTCTGGAAGGGCACTCCCTGTTCTTCATGATGCCCTATAAGACAGGCGGAGGAAAAAGCATCACGCTGAACGGCAAAAAAACAATGCTTCCCACGGAAGCGGTTTCCGGCATCATCTGCGGAGAATACCGCCCGAAAGAATTCAAAGTCGTTTTTCTGCCGGACGATCCGGGCAAGACTTTTTCCATTACTGCGGTAAAACCTGATATTGATCTGTTCAATTCATGGGCGATCAAAGACGGTCTGCGCTTCAATTTCGTGGACAATAAGAAGACCCGTCATCTGACGGTTTTTCTCGACATCCGGCAGGGCATAAAAAAAAAGTAACCACGGATACGGCGGCGGGAATTGATTTCAAGGCACTGGAAAATCTCTCCCTGCCGGACCGGTCCTCAAAAAACCTGCAGGGAAATCCGTCTTTTGAACAGGGCTTTCATGGCTACCGGAGTGCCCACGTATACGGAACCGGCTATTCTCCCGAAAAATGGCGGACAAAACCGTATGTGATTGACGAGGGAAATGCCCTGTTCGGAAAATCCTCTCTCAGAATTCACACTCTTTACAAACCGGATACCGATTATCGCGCCCTGACGAATGCGGGGAATCTCACCGGACCACCCGTCATCGTACCGCCCGGAATCTATACCTGCAGCTTTTATGCGAAAGGAACGCGCGCGGGACAGAGGGTCAATGTCTGGATCTCCCACTTTTCCACCGGAAGCATGTATGCCGGACTGGCGCATCTGACCGTCTCACCGGGAAAAGATTGGCGGCGTTATCATTTCACCTTTGAAACGAAGGTTTCCATGCCGGTCAATCTTAACATCAATGCAGACAGTCCGGACGGGACCGGTTACGTCTGGCTGGACGGTCTCCAGCTTGAATCCGGAAACCAGGCGACACCGTTTGAAACAAAACCCGTGGAAGGTCGGCTCTTGACCTCGGCACCCGACAATTTCATCTCCGCAAAAGAAAAAATCAATGCAAAGATGAAACTTGTCACTATTCCCGGCGCAAAAGGAAAGGCAGTCGTAAAGGTAAAAAATTTCTATAATGAGGAAATCCTGCGGACGGAACTTGCCTTTACCGCAGATCACACTGGCAGCGCAGTCATTTCCCTGCCTTTTGATGGAAAACTCGGCAAAGGCATTTTCGTCATCCGTACGGATTATGAACTCGCCGACGGCAGGAAAAGTTTTGATTTCCACCGTCTGACCGTCTGCGATTTTCTGGAAAACAAACATGCTTTAAAGAACTTCTTCGCTGAAGATTACGGACATTTGGAACAACGTTACAATCTGCTTGATTACCTCGAACGCTACCGCAAAGTTGGACTCGGCGCCAAAAATCACCTGTTCAACTGGTCGAAAATCGTATCGGACACCTACCGCTCCTACGGAGTGGAACCCACTGACAGTTCCGTGGGGACATTAATCAGCGATCCCGATACGCGCAAACTGATCGGATTCGGAATTCTGCCGACAGGATCAGTCGGCTATGGGAAATTTCCGGAGGATCCGGAATATCTGATCCGCGACTTCAAGCTGGATGCCGGCGGCGTTCTGACGGACGCATATCTCGCAAAACTGACCGAAGCGGCAAAAACAGTGGCAAAAGCCCACCCGTGGATTAAACTCTGGTGTTTCTATGGAGAAATCAAGGCGAAATTTCCTGACGAATGGTGGAGCAAAGACGCATCGCCGGAAGCAACGGTAAAGGTATTCGCCCGTCTATTGAAGGCATGTGCGGACGGAGTCAGGCAGGGCAATCCGCAGGCAAAAGTCTATCAGGATGCGCCGTGCAACATGAATCCCGGCGGGGGCATTGCCGAAACGGAGCTCCTGCTGAAAGAGTGCAACCGCATCGGCGTGAAATTCGATGTCATAGGAATTCACCCCTACCGCTTCTCACCGGAAAATCCCGATCTGGATGCCGATATCCGGACTTTCCTTGCCATGCTGGACAGAAACGGATACAAAGACACTCCCGTCTTTTTCCCGGAAATGATGCACTGGGGAGCCTACAACATCCCCCAGTGGGGAACGGAATCCTCAAGCTGGCAGGGCACTCCGCGGAGCTGGCACAACGGTGCAATCTCTTACGATATGGGATGGACCGAAAAGCTTTCGGCGGCATGGCGCGCCCGGAGCTGGCTCATGGCACTGAAATACTCGGACCGCATCTTCTCGGTTCAATCCGGCGCGATGAACAATTTCGACATGGATCTTTACCTGACGCCGTTTGCATCGCAGATCGTCTCCAACACGCTCGGCAACCTGCTCGGCAACTCGCGGTTCAGAAAAGAAGTGCGGTTCGCTCCGTTCATACGCTGCTACATCTTCGAGGATGAACGGAAACGCCCCGTCGCGGCACTCTGGTGCCATCAGGAGCGGGTTGATTCCGGCAAAGTCGACGCTCCCGTTGCGGAAGCGGATTTCGGCGCAGCGCTCGAAGGAGCCTTCGATCTGATGAACCACCCGAGAGCCGTTCCGCAGGGAAAGATCACATTCCCCGTTACATCCTTTCCGCTTTTCCTCCGAGGAAAACCCGGCACACTTGCGGACATGATCAAAGCGCTCGAAAACGCCTCTCTCGTATCGGGAGACGGCATCACCCCGGTTCTGGTTTCATCCCGTCCGGTCTCTCCGGCGGAAATGAAAATCACGGTGGAAAATCTCGTTTCCCGTGATCTTGCCGGCACCCTGAACGGACACGGCATCACGGTGAAAGGAAGTTCTTCCGGCTCCCTGTCTCTGCCCCTTCCCATTCCGCTGAAAGATACGGAAATCACACATCAGCAGATCCCTGTTGAATTCAAAACCGGACAATCGCAGTTCAAGGCGGACAGTTCTTTCGACGGATTCTGCTGCCGGAAGGTCAAAGACGGGCTCACGCTTTCCGAAATCGACTGGGCAAAGCTCCCCGCCGTCACTTTCACGAAGTACACCGGGAAGCAGAAAGAAACAGACGGTTCCTTCCGTATGGCGTGGAATACACAGGGGCTTTTCCTCGAAGTCAATGTCAAAGACCGGAAGTTCGTGCATGAAGAATATCCCCGCATGGCGGAACGCTGGAACAACGACTGCCTGCAGGTTTACATCGACACATTCGCCGATGCACGCTCCAAGCAGAAACAGGGCTATGATGAAAACGATTACGAATACGGAATCTTCCCGAATCACGCGGGACCCTCCGCCTGCGTATATCGCGCCCATCTTGTAGATCAGCAGCTCGGACTCGGAACCGCGGCGCCGCAGAAAAATACAGTCGCGGAAGATATTCCATCGACATTCACAAGAAATGCGGACGGGTACACTTACCGTGTATTCTTCCCTGCAAAATATCTGCTTCCGGCGAGAATGCAGAAAGGTTATGTCATGGGATTCGGGCTTTTCGCGCCGAATGTCGACGATCCTGCCGCAAAAAAAGAAAAACGCATGACCTCGGCACTGACTCTTGACGAGGACAGCAAAGGCTGCTTCAACCGTCCCCACAAATGGCCGCTCCTCCTGCTGTGGGAATAAAGTTCCGCCTGTAAAATATAAAAACGGGTCTCCGAAACAAAACCGGAGACCCGTTTTTTTTATGATCTTATGATATTTGTCACTGCTTCAGACGCATTTGCGGGAAAAGCAGAACATCGCGGATGGATTCCGCACCCGTAAGAAGCATGATCAGACGGTCAACGCCGAGTCCGAGACCGCCCGCGGGAGGCATTCCGTGTTCCATCGCGGTAAGGAAGTCCTCGTCAATCGCCATTGCAAGATCCTTTCCGTCGTGAACCGCCTGCTCGACAAAACGCTTGCGCTGTTCGATCGGATCGTTGAGTTCGGAATATCCGGGGGAAATCTCCTGCCCGTTGATCTCAAGCTCATAGACATCGACCACAGTCGGATCGTCCTCGCAGGCTTTTGCCAGCGGGACAAGATACGCAGGCAGGCGCGTTACAAAGGTCGGCTGGATCAGAGTCTGTTCGATCAGTTTTTCATAGATTTCATGCGTGATGTCGCGTTCTTCCATTTCGGTCGTGATCGTAAGCCCCATTTCCCTGGCTTTTGCGGCTTTCTGCTCTTTGGTCAGTTCAAACCAGTCCGCACCCGCCCGCTCTTTGATAAGGTCGCGATAGGGAGCGCGGCGCCAGGGGCGCGCCAGATTGATGACTTTGCCGCCGGGATGCTGAATTTCCAGCGTTCCAAACAGATTCATGGCAATCGTCGTGACCATCTCCTCAATGAGATCCATCATGGAACGGCAGTCGCCGTATGCCTGATAGATTTCCAGCATGGTGAACTCGGGATTGTGCCTGCGGTCGATCCCTTCGTTGCGGAAGTTGCGGTTGAGCTCGAACACTCTCTCAAAGCCGCCGACCAGCAGCCGCTTGAGGTAAAGTTCGGGAGCGATACGCATGTACATCGGGCTGTTGAGCGCTTCATAGAATGTCTTGAACGGATTTGCGTTTGCACCGCCGGGAATCGGCTGGAGCATCGGTGTCTCGACTTCAAGGAATCCTTTGGATGCGAGAAACTTGCGTATTTCGGAAAGAATTGCGAAACGCTGCATGAATACCTTGCGGCTGTCGTCGTTCGTGATCAGATCGAGATAGCGCTGACGGTATCTCTGCTCGATGTCGGTGAGTCCGTGGAATTTTTCCGGCAGGGGACGCAGAGATTTGCTGAGGAGAGTGAACTTGTGCACTTTGACCGTAAGCTCGCCGGTGCGCGTCGTGAAAGGTTCGCCGGTCACGCCGATGATGTCGCCGAGATCAAGTTTCTTGAAGACCTTGAAATCATCTTCCCCGATCTGGTCGCGCTGAACGTAAATCTGCATTCTGCCGGAAGAGTCTTTGATATCCGCGAAAATGGATTTTCCCATGGCGCGGAATGCCGTCATGCGGCCTGCGATCGTGACTTCCTCCTGCTTTTCCGCTTCCGGTTTGAAGTTCTTCCTGACATCTGCGGTCATCTGCACATTGTCGAAGCGTCTTCCGAAGGGCAGAATGCCTGCGGCAGCGAGATCCTGAACTTTTGCCGCGCGTTGCGCGAAAATATCCTCGGGCTTCTGCTCGGGAGTATTCTGAACGTTTTCTTCGCTCATTCTCAAATATCCTTTCCAAAAATTTAGATAAACTATATAAGATACAGCCTGTCAGGATTTTTTCAATGGGAAAGTATCATTTTAATTCTCCATATCGCCATACTTCCGGACATGGAATTTCCCCTCCGAAAACCGGAGGAGATGAAAAACCCGGCGGATACAGTATTTGAGACGCCGTTTTGCCGTCCAACGGCTTGCACAGAGTGTCTCCGGCGTTTTTACCGCTTGCTTTTTTTGCAGGGGAGGATATATTGCAGAAAAAAGGGGGACGATGATGACAGTGACATTGGAACAATTTTTATTTGTATTCGGGCTGACTCTGTTTGCCGGATTGTCCACGGGGATCGGCGGGTTCATTGCTTTTTTCACCGGAAAAGACAGCGATTCAGGGACTTTTCTTTCCGCATCGCTTGGATTTTCCGCCGGAGTCATGGTCTATATTTCGCTTGTGGAGCTCATGGCGCAGGCGCGGAACGGACTGGCGGCGGGGTATGGGCAGCTCGGCGGCGGACTGTTCGCCCTCGGCGCTTTCGCATTCGGCATTCTTGTGACATTCATCATCGACAAAATGATACCGGAAGTCGAGAACCCGCACCATGTCCGCAGCAATCATGAAGTGGAACATGCCGAACATGCTGAACAGAACGAGCGCGCGAAATTCGGACGCGCCGGAATGCTGTTCGCCCTCGCCATCGGAATCCACAATTTTCCGGAAGGGCTTGCGACCTTTGCCGCCGGACTTTCCGGAACGGAGCTGGGGATTCCGATCGCCATTGCCATTGCCCTTCATAACATTCCTGAAGGAATCGCCGTCGCGGTTCCGATTCTTTATGCCACGGGTAGCCGGAAAAAGGCATTGCTTTACTCCCTGCTTTCCGGGCTTGCCGAGCCTGCGGGGGCATTGATCGGATTTTTCTTCCTCCTGCCGTTCCTGACTCCGGTTCTGCTTGCCGTCCTGTTTGCGGTTGTCGCCGGAGTCATGATCTACATCTCGTTCGATGAACTGCTTCCGATGGCGGAGACTTACGGCAAGCATCATATTGCACTTGCCGGAGTGCTCGGCGGAATGCTGTTCATCGGCGCCGGGCTGGAATTTCTGTGATCCGCCGGCGGGAAACGGGAAACTCCAGTTTCAAAATGCAACGCTTTCCCTTACGCCAATGCTTTGCAGATGCGAAACATCATTCCATGTGCAAAGCTGCCACCGGGCATCCCGCTTGCAGAACCTGCTGTATGAAGCATTTGCCAGCTCCCGCGTCATGACTTTGCCGCAACATGCCATTGAAACCGCATAGGAAATCATGTTTCCCTCCTGTGCCGGACCAAAAAACAGTCCGGCAAGTCAATATTACATAAAGATTTTATGGTATTTCTTCCAGCGTGATTCCGTCGAACCATGCCGTACCGGATGCAAAAAACAGACAGCAATTCAAACCTGTTGTTTTCGGTTCGGAATCCGGCAGACTTTGAAACTCGAAAGTCTGGAGTGTCCACGGCATAGTGCCTGTCAGCCTTGTCTCTGGAAACCAGAAGTTTTTCTTCGTATTCCAGATTTGCAGACAGGCGCCGCCTCCGCGTTTCAGCGGAACTACATTTTCCAGCTTCACATAATAGGTCAGACGATATTTTTTGCCGGGGACAAGTTTATAAAGAGTCTGCCCTACGGAGATGCCGCGTTTTTCCCTGCCATCATACGCCAGCTTCAGGGATTTGTCCGCGAAAACAAAGGTCTGGAAATCCTGTTCCCGTTTTTCTCCGGATTTAATATACTGTTTTTGCCATTTGCCCCAGGCGGGCCAGTTTTTCGCCTGAAAATCTCCGTTCCGAACAATATTTCCGGGCAGATTCTTCAGCGGGACAATCCGCCCGAAACGCTCCAGCTCGTGAAAACCGTTGACAAAGAACGGACTCCATGAGTAGAGTTCCACAGCCTGATTTTTAAGGACACGGCTTCTGGCAAAATTGACTGCAAAACCTTCCGGGTTCCATGTCCCGCATTTTTTCTTGTCAAGAGTAAGAACCGCTTTCCATCCGTTCTTCGTCGTCTCCACCTTGTATTCACAAGCGCTGTCCCATTTGCTGTCATGTGCAGACTTCGACCCGACTTTCCGGCAGGAAGCATCATAAAAGGACCCGGCGGAATTGATCATCCAATGATAATAATTGAGGCGGTCCCCGGATGGGTTCAAAACAATTTCAATCTCATTGTCCTGCCAGATATTGGAGTCGTCTTTCTCCCGTTTTGCGGCTATGACATCCGCCATATTCGGCTCTTCACAGTCAAAGGCAAAATTCAGTCTGTCTCCCAAATCCTTCACCGTTACTTTTGTTTTCGGGAAAGCTTTTCCCGGGGATTTCAGCGGCTGCAAATAAACCACTGCCGGACTTTCTTCCGACAAACCGACTCTGAATCTGGAAATGGAGTCGCTGCGTTTCTGATACAGGTCAAACTGTTTTCGGAGTGGGCGGATCGTCGCCTCGGTAAAATATTTTATGCGGGCAAGCGCCTTCGGATCATTTTTCAGTTTGGTTTCCGCTTTCCTGATTTCACTTTCAATTCTGTCCAGACGCTCACGGTTATAGATCTGATTCCAAAGTTCGTTGTCAGACGGAGGAATATTCATCGGTCCCAAATTATTCATGATCGTTTTTCCGCCGATTCTGGTCAGCCAGAGTGTTTCGATCTGTTGTGATATGCTTTCCATTTCCGGTGCAGCAGCCCCGTAACAAAGCCTGAAATATTCTTTCAGCAGGGCATCCACATCAGTATCATTATTCCATGTGACTTTACCGAATACATAGTAATCCAGAACCTGAAGAGTGTAATGTTCCGACGGTTCTGTGGAACCGGATTCAAGAAAAGCGCCGTTAATATCATTTTTGAGCGTTTTATAGTAAGCTCCGACTGCCCGCGGCGTGGAACACGGCACACCGGGCAGAACCAGGTTCCGGCTCGGAACCTTGCAGATGTAATTCCACATCCAGACTTTATTTTGTCTGGAACGAAGGTTCCAGTCCTGAATTGCCTTATAGTTCCGTGCCTGAACATCCGCTGGGTCCCACGCCCCATTCTGTGCCACCATGACGATCATATTGTCCGGAAGCTCCAGATTTTCCGGCGGCAGATGACAGGGCGGATATGCCATTGTGGAAACATATCCTTTCACCCCCGCGGCTTTGAGGCGGAGAGCAAGGTCAACGGCTTTGCCCCACAGAAAGTTGCTGATCGTCTGCGGCGTTGCCATGTGTTTAATGCATTTCCCACAGCGGCAATGGTAATAGGAATCCTGCGGCATGAAATTAAACACGAATCCCGGTGTATGCGCCGTACCAGAAGTGAAATGCCCCCATTTTCCGAAAAAATATGGGGAACGCGCTCTGATCTGCTCTTTATCTCCGCTCAGAATCGCTTTTGCATCCTCAAAAATCTCATCCATGATCCCGCTGGAAAAACAAAGCTGCCCGGTATGTGGCATGGATTTTTCAAAATAACGCCGTCCATTGGTATGCAAGGCGAAATATTCCGGATGCGCTTTGGAAAAACGCTGAATGTAAAACAGATAAGACAGTCCGTGACAATCCGGGACTCTGCGTGTTTCACAGCGGAAACGTATGTAGTTCAGCGCTTTTCCCGGAGAGAAGAAAACATGCGGCGCCCATCCGTGTTTTGGCGCATTGTCTTCCAGCTTTCCATTGAAAATGGAATAATAGCGACTCTCATAATCAGGCCTGTCATAAATGTCGATCTGCGGAATGGAGACAGTTTTTACTTCAGGTATGATGGTGAACAGATCATTTGCATGGTAGAAGCGGATTCCGCAAAAACGTTCCAGGAAATCATAAACACCAAACAAGGTTCCCCGCTCATGGAGAAGTCCCGCGCTCCCGCCGCCGCTCCGGTCCTTCACAACTTTGCGGGTGTCAACTTTCGGATCGTCTTTTCCCAGAATGAAAATCCTGTTTCCATCCGTCTTGACGACAAAGGCATCCCGGCAGAGTTTCGCTTCATCAAGGCCGGCTTCCCTGGAAAAACGGTTGATTCCGACGATCAACGATATTTTCCCTTCTGTCGGCTGAGCGACAATCGGGACGGGAACAGCCAGCAGACGGGAAAGAAAATGCTGCAACTCTTCCGCCGCAAAACGGGTGCTTTGATATGCTCCGGCATCGACAACAATTTCAAGATTGTTTTTTCCTCTGGACAATTGCAGATATTCCTGAGTTCCTATCTGAATTCTCCTTTCCGGACGCGCTTTTTCATAAAAGGGCTTTTCCATGCCTTGCGCAGACCACAAAAGGGATGCTGCCCCCAGCAGAAGCGATACAAACAGTTTTCTCATACTCCGAAACCTTTCTGATTTAATATATGTTGATATCTTTTATGACTGTTCCACTTGGAAAAGGGCTGCTCGGAAACCAGAAAAAACAATAATAACCCTGCGGGTGATAACCGGGCGCCCCGTTCGTCGCATGCGGCAGTTGCATACGGGTGAGATTCCTGACATGCCCGTCAATGAACAGGACATTGACACATCCTGTGTGCCTGTAATCAAATTGTTTCCACGGTTCATGTGCATTATCAACAACACGGCTGCCCGTGTTTCCATCTGCCGTCATATAATCCATTGCCAACGACGTTCTTGAAGGTCTTTGCATCTGGGGCGTTTTCCAATGCTTTCCATTGGTGCACCCCATTCCGGTACTCGGACGAACGATTCTGCCGTTTGCCGCATAAGTCGGTGCGTGTTGGCGAAATGGAGCCTTGGGGCATACCAGTGGAGATTTGCCTGTCGTACCGAAACAGCCGACTTTCTGCTGTCCCTTCGTCTGATTCAAATAACCAGCCAACGGCGCCTGCTCCGTAATATCCCAGATTCCAATCCCCCCACTCTCAGTGCTGTCATGCGGCCAATATTCATTCCAGTCATGCGCATAAAAAAGAAATGCTTTCCCAATCTGCGTCAGATTATTGGTACATGCAATCACTTGAGCCTTTTCTCTTGCCTTGCCCAACGCCGGTAGAAGCATCCCCGCAAGAATCGCGATGATCGCTATTACGATAAGCAACTCGATCAATGTGAAAATGTTCAGTTTACATTTCATCTGCCGATCTCCTTCATATAGGTTAGGTTTGTATTTGGGCTGATCTTCATAATGTTTCTCCGCATTCAAAGATGGGTGACGGAGAAAGGCTGGTTGCGGGAGCGCCGGGGCTTTTCATGATCCTTTCCAGCAGGCTTTTTACCGCCATGCGCCCCATTTCCTCCGTATTGGTCCGGACAGTTGTCAGTATGGGACGGGGATGATATGCCGTTCCCAGTCCGTCAATGCCGGTGACTCCGAAATCCAAATGAGGGCGCAGTCCCTTGCCGAAAAGAAAACCGTATGCCTCCCTCGCATAAGAATCGTTACTTGAAATGACCGCGGTCTTTTCTCCTTTGGCAAGAGAACTGAATGCGGCATCAAGTTCACTGAAACTTTCCTGCGCCGTTTTTACGCTCCAGTCCTCAATGAGCCGGAAATCTGAAGACGGAACCGCATTGTTCTCTATGAAATCCAGAAACGCCTCTTTCCTCGCAAGCATATTGGAAGTCCGATGACCGCCTTCCACAAAAATGAATTTCCGGTATCCGTAGCGCAGTGCAGTGGAGCAGAGAAGCCGGACCGCTTCCCTGTTCGGCGGTGTGACGGAATCAATGGGTAGAGTGGTCAGGCGGTCAATGACGGTACAAGGCTTGCCGGTGTCCTCCATCAGTCCGGCAACGAAAGAATCCGGAAGGCGTTCATCAATCAGGAACCCGTCCACCATGCCTGCGATTTCGCGGGCGCTGCGCCCGATATCTTCGAAGACACGCAGGGGAACCATGACATGCTGATTCAGGAGACGCACGGCAGCGGGAGTCAGATAGTTGATTCCGCTGATGCAACACTCGTCCTGAATGCCGTAATTGATTTCGTTGAAATAAATGTCTTTGTCATTGTAAGGCCAGAGCGGACGCACCAGAAGCCCGATGCAGTTATGGTTCTTTTTCATCTGCCGGTTTTCACGGGTATTGACGACATAGCGTTTCCCCTGCTGCACGATGAAGCCCGCATCCTGAAGCTCTCTATAAGCACGCAGAACGGTAATGTGACTGACCTCATATCTTCCGCGGAGCTCATTGACGGTCGGAATCCTGTCGCCCGTTTTCAATGCCCCGCTCTCAATCTCCGCACGAAGCTCATCTATGATCTTCTGATATAATAAATTACCGTTCATTCCGCAGACTTCTCTCTTTTTTGATAATATCAAACCAAAGATAATAATATTATCATTCATGTTTTGATATATTATAAATAAAAAGTTAATTTTGTCAAGTGGTGAAAGACAAAATTAATGAAAAAAATCAAAAACGTTGCCGCAATCCAACGGCATAAGTTGGTTGCCGGAAACGCGAGAACTCCGGGCGACAAGGACAAAGCCCTCGACTCAAGAGTCCGGGCATGGAACCCGTATGGAATAAAAGACAGAGCAATCCTTCTGCAAAAGACCGGGTGAATAATAATACAGACAGGAAGTCCGGCTGATGAGCTGCAATGCCCGTCTCTGATGTTTTTTCATGAATCATTTCCCATACGGTTTGTTTCCTCGTTGTTTGGGATTATATTATGGCTGTGCATCATTAACTTCGACAGGAAAGGATGAGAGTATGCAGAGATTCAGGGCTGCGATGGCGGCACTTGCCTTTTTATTGCTGACCGCCGGTGCCGCGTGCCGCACCGATTATACCGATGACGCCGTCGAAAAGGCGCGGGCTTATGCGCTGGAGCGCACCAAAGACCTGACGGAACCGCAGCGTAATTTCATCCGCTACGCCACGCCGGAAATATGGGAGGATGAGATTTTCCCGTATCAGCCGATGGCTTTCGAAGAGTATGCACACCTGCCGCGCAATCTGCAGGACAAGGAGCCGGTCAAAGCCCCATACCATGATTTCATGGCGTCCTCTTTCGTCTGGAACCCTCCGGGACTCGGTTATTCCGTGGTGGTCATCGGGTCCGGAGAACGTTCCATGCAGTTCTGGGAACCGCTGAAACTGGTTTACAAGACAACCGTACCTGTTGACAAAGCGTATGAAAATGCACGGCAGACGGCTGTGATGTATGTAATGAACAATATGCTTTATCTTTCCGAAGCGGAACGGAACCGGGTGCGTTTTTCCGAAGCGGAAGTCGTCAGAACCGATTTCAATATGAAATATATGCAGAAGCGCGACAACATCGATGATTCGGCATGGGAGTCCTATCTGAAGAGCCTTTCACAGGATACCGGAAAAATTCAATATTCCCTGATCTGGAAAGGGGATGACTCCGATCATTTCATCGTGATCACCGGTTTCGGCGGAGAAACACTTGCCGGCTGGTATCCCATGAGCGGAATGTATCTGGACAAGGCACATCTTGACCGTTTCATCGTAAAGAACGCGCCTGTTTCGGACAACAAAGAAAAAGACCTGACAGCCGGAAACGGAGAAGAAAAAGCGGCTCCGCCCGCGGAAAAAACAGAAACGGAGAAAAAATGAGAAGCATGACTGGTTTCGGACGCGGAGAAGCGTCCAATGCGGATGGAACCCTTGCGTTCCGTGTCGAAATATCCTCTGTGAACCGCAAGCAGTTTGAGCTGAAATTCAATCTGCCGCGCGACATGGTCTCCTGTGAGGGATTGATCCGGCAGGCGGTTGCGGCGCGGATCAGCCGCGGCGCCCTGACTCTCCGCGTCGAGGTCGTTTCTGCGAAAAATGCGCCTGCGGGCGCTGCATTGAGCATCAACCGCGCGAATGTGCGGGCGTTGGTGGATCAGGCGCTGGACCTCAATGCGGAATTCGATCTCGGCGGTGCTCTGAGCCTTTCCGAAATGCTTCTCGTTCCGGGAATCGTGGATCAGGCTTCCATTGATTTCTCGCTGCCGGAAAATACGGCGGTGCTGCTTCAGGCATGTTCGAATGCGCTGGACAAACTGATCGAAATGCGTGAAACCGAAGGGGAGAATCTCAGGAAAACGCTGGTTTCCAAGATAGAGCATCTTTCGGAAACCGTCAACCAGATCGAACCGCTGGTGAAGGAACTTCCCATTCAGCAGCGTGACAGGCTGATGCAGAAACTGAAAGACGCCGGGCTTGAGATCGACTTGAACGATGACCGGGTCCTGCGCGAGCTGGTGATTTTTGCCGACAAATGCGATGTTTCCGAAGAG
>ERZ779896.1519-NODE-1519-length-19191-cov-3.909856_pt1 | contig 19191 bp, 23 predicted proteins | sample MGYA00511067_ERZ779896 | MGnify/ENA primary metagenome ERZ779896 (study PRJEB29588, sample SAMEA2161597) | human gut metagenome | biome: human gut; feature: human-associated habitat; material: faeces | place: Denmark | collected 2008/2010 ... | reverse complement strand
AGATGCTGCTCCAATGGCTATCGTTGAATTTGTGAAGTAGATTTCTCTACTTCACCTTTTTTTTCAGGAGGGTTGTATGGTTTGTATTAGTGTAGATTCTTTGTTTAAGAAGATGAATGATCGCGTATTATTTCAAGATGTAACTTTTTCGATTCAAGAACAAGAAAAAGTTGCTTTAATTGGTACCAATGGCTCAGGCAAAAGTACTTTGTTGAAAATCTTAGCGCAAGAGGAAACCATTGATGGGGGAAGAATCTTGACCAAAAATGGTTTAAAAGTGCATTTACTGCGCCAAAATCCCGTTTTTACACAAACGACAGTTTGGCAAGAAATCATTCAATATCAGAAACAATGTCCTACGTATCAAGTGAAATCTATTCTGACAAAACTTGGATTTTCGGATTTTGACCTGCCTATTTCAACATTATCTGGAGGACAAAAAAAGCGTTTAGCTCTGGCTATTGTCTTAATGGAACCATGTGATCTTTTATTGTTGGATGAACCAACGAACCATTTGGATGAAGAGATGATCGAATGGTTGGAAAAAGAATTAAAACAGACGAAATCGGCCGTTTGTATGGTTACGCATGATCGGTATTTCCTGGATCGAATCACAGATACTATTTTAGAAATTGATGAAGGAAAGTTCTATATTCATCATGGTAATTATGCGACTTTTTTGGAAAATAAAGCAATTCGCCAAGAACAAGAAGTACAGAAACAAAAGAAGTTAAAAGCTTTGTATAAAAAGGAATTGGCATGGGTAAGAGCAGGCGCTCAGGCTCGTTCGACTAAACAACAAGCTCGACTCAATCGTTTTGAAGATTTGCGAAATCAACGTTTTAAGGACGTTGAAAAATCTTTGAATCTTAGCTCTTTCTCTGCTCGTTTAGGTAAAAAGACCATTGAATGGGAACATCTAGGTATGCACTATGGAAACCATGTTCTCTTTGAAGACTTTTCTTACTCACTTTTACGGCAAGATCGAATTGGTATCATTGGTCGCAATGGTTGTGGAAAGTCAACTTTATTGAATATTTTAGCCGGGGATATTCAGCCAAGTTCAGGCACGATATCTTTTGGGGATACAGTCTTGATTGGCTATTTCCGCCAAGGCGATGAAATGGTTGATCTTTCGATGCGGGCTATTGATTATATTAAGGAAGTAGCGGAAGTTATTCATTATGGGAAAGAAACCTTAACGGCAAGTCAAATGATGGAACGCTTCCTATTTCCGAAACAAATGCACTATACGCCATTAGAACGTTTATCTGGAGGCGAAAGAAGACGTTTATATCTTTGTCGAATTTTAATGCAGGGACCGAATATTCTTTTGTTGGATGAACCAACCAATGATTTGGATCTATTGACTTTAGAAGTCTTAGAGGATTATTTGGATACATTTATGGGAGCGATTATTACCGTTAGCCATGATCGTTATTTCTTAGATCGGGTTTGCGATAAAGTCTTTGTCATGGAAAACCAACATTGGCAAACTTATACCGGTGGTTATAGTGACTACTTAGAAAAGAAAAAAGATTGTTCTAAATCATCGCAAGAAAAGAAGGTTCGTGAGAAAAGTCGCAGTTCTTTATCGTATTTAGAAAAGAAAGAATTAGAAAACTTACCGGAACAAATGGAAACGATACAGAATCAGATTGATACCTATGATCAGAAGATGCAAGGTGTCATGGATGATTTTACTAAGCTTTCTGAATACAGCCAAAAGCGTTCGGAATTAGAAGAACAGCTGGAAACCTTAACGCTTCGCTGGATGGAATTAGAAGAGAAGATGGAGGAATAAGGATGATTTGGCGTAAACCAGGTTTTATCTTTTGTATCGCGATGATAGCTTGTTCATTATGGGCAAGTGCTGCTCCTTTTATTAAAAAAGGGTATATGTATTTTTCTATTACGACAACTCCATCTATTTTAGTTTATGCCGGCTTACGTTTCTTTTTGGCAGGCTGTCTGGTTTTATGTTTTGCCAAGTTTCGAACGGAAAAACCGACTTTGCAAAAACTGAATTGGAAACATGTACTGATCTTAGCTTTCTGTCAAACAGCCGGACAATACTTCTTCTATTACATTGGTTTAGCGCATACCAGTGGTGTAAGTGGTTCGATTATTTGTGGCATGGGATCTTTTTTTGCCTTATTGATGGCTTGTTTGATCTTTCATAGTGAAAAGATGACGATGCAAAAACTTTTAGGTGTACTTTGTGGTTTTGTTGGAATTGTATGGTTGAACTTAGGTGGAGATATGGGTGGCACTATCTTTGGCAATAGTTTTGTTTTGATTAGTCAGATTAGTTCCGCTTGTTCCACATGTTTTATCAATCGCTTTACCCAAAAAGAAGATCCGGTGCTTCTAAGTGGATCTCAATTCTGCGTAGGTGGTTGTATATTAATGGAAATTGGTCTAGGCTTAGGTGGTACTTTTCCCCATGGTGCTTGGCAAGGCTATTTGGTTTTGTTGCATCTGGCTTGTGTTTCAGCGATTGCTTATACCTTATGGTCTTTACTTTTAGCGCATAATCCGGTTAGTAAGATTGGAATCTACAATACGATGATTCCGGTATTAGGTGTCTTTTTATCGGCTTTAATTTTAGGTGAGACAAAACAGGCTTTCTCGATTCGTACTTGGATTGCCTTGGCTTTTGTTTCAAGTGGAATTCTTGTTTTAAACAAAATAAAATCGGCTTGAGGGCCGATTTTTATTTGTATAAGGTTACGCGCACAATACCATCAATGCTTTGTACTTTATCTAAAGCTTCTTTGGTTGGTTCTTGTGCAAAGTCTAACATGGTCACTGCAATGTCTCCACGAGATTTATTAACCATGTTTTCAATGTTGTTTTCATCTGTAAAACTATCAGTAATTCGATTGATCATCTTAGGTTTATTATCATGAATCACAACTACACGATAATTTCCATTCCATTCCATTGTACAACGAGGTAAGTTTACTGAGTTTTCAATGTTTCCATGTTCTAAGTATTCCATTACTTCTCTAGCGGCATTCACAGCACAGTTTTCTTCACTTTCTGCTGTTGAAGCACCTAAGTGAGGAATTGGAATACAATGTGGATGACCGGCTAATTTTGGAGTTGGGAAGTCAGTTACATAGACGGCAACTTTTCCAGAATCCAAAGCTTCAAGCATGTCTTCTTCATTGACTAATCCACCACGTGCCAAGTTGATGATCTTTACGCCATCTTTCATTTTTGCGATAGCTTCTTTATTAATGGTATTCATCGTATCTGGGGTTTGTGGAATGTGCAAAGTAATGAAATCAGCATTTTTGTATACGCCATCGATTTCTTTTTCATGTTTAACCCAACGGGATAAACTCCATGCAGCATCAACGGTCATATATGGATCATATCCATGAACTTCCATATCGAAGCGAAGGGCCGTATTGGCAACTCTTCGTCCAATAGCACCACCGACACCGATGATTCCTAAGGTTTTTCCGGCTAGTTCATATCCGGCATATTTTTTCTTTTGTTTCTCCATATCTTTGGCAAGATTAGGATTATTGGTTTGGGTTTTTGCCCATTCAATAGCGTGGTAAATATCTCGACTGGCCAATAACATACTCGCAAAGACTAATTCTTTTACGGCATTGGCATTGGCTCCTGGTGTATTGAAGACGGCAATCCCTTTTTTGGTACAAGTTGGAATGTCAATGTTATTGACACCGGCTCCAGCACGGGCAATGGCTTTTAAATTTTTTCCATAATCTAATTCATGAAGATTGGCGCTACGCACGACAATGGCATCTTCGTCTTGCGTGTCTTCGCCTACTTCATATTGGTCTGTAAATTGGTCTAAGCCAACTTTCGCAATATTATTGTAGAGTTTAATTTTATACATTATTTTAGATTCTCCTCTTCGAATTTTTTCATGAAGTTAATTAAGTATTCAACGGCTTCAACGGTGCAGGCATTATAGATACTTGCACGCATACCACCAACGGTACGGTGACCTTTAATGTTTACGATGCCAGCTTCTTTGGCTTCGGCAACAAATTTCTTATCTAATTCTGGGTCGCCTGTCACAAATGGTACGTTCATATAGGAACGATCTTCTTTTGCGACATTGTTCTTATATAACTTGGATTGGTCAATGTAGTCATAGAGCATATTGGCTTTCTTCAAGTTGATTTCTTGCATTTTATCTAGGCCACCAATGACTTCTTCTAACCATTGGCAAGTTAGACCAACCATGTAGATGGCCCAAGTAGGTGGCGTATTGAACATGGAACCTTTATCAGCATGAACTTTATACGATAACATGCTAGGTAGTTTATCTTGATCAGCGCGATCCAATAATTCTTTTTTCAAAATAACGATGGTGACACCAGCAGGTCCCATATTCTTTTGCGCACCCGCAAAGATTAAATCGTATTTTGAGACATCAATTGGTTCGGAACAAATGCAGCTGGATAAGTCTGCAACTAATAATTTTCCTTCATGAGGAGGTAATTCTTTGTACTTTGTTCCATAGATGGTGTTGTTCTCACAGATATAAACATAATCACTATCTTCGGATAAATCTTCTTGTTTGATTTTTGGAATATAGGTGAAGGTTGCTTCTTCACTAGATGCAACAACGTTACATTCACCAATTTTCTTGGTTTCTTTAATGGCTTTCTTTGTCCATTGGCCGGTGTTGATTACATCGGCTTTCTTTTTCATGAGGTTTAGTGGAACCATTAAGAATTGAAGGGAACCACCACCTTGTAAGAAGAGTACATCATATTCTTCGGGAATATTCATTAAGCGACGTAAACGTGCTTCGGTTGTATCAATAATATCTTGAAATTCACTGGAACGATGGGACATTTCCATAACGGACATACCTGATCCGTGATAATCTAACATTTCATTTTGTGCCTTTTTTAATACCCATTCAGGAATGGCAGCTGGCCCTGCTGCAAAGTTATAAACTCGTGTCATTGTATTTCATTTCCTTTCGTGACTGACTCCTATTATACGAGCTTCAAAGAGAAATGCAAGAAAAATGTTCATAACTTACATTCATATGTATTTGATAGATAGACAAAATAGAGCTTTTTGTTCCTTAAGCTCTAGAAGATAGTATGGTATACTTATGGTATGAATCGATTAATGAGAATCTGGGGACTCCTCTTTTTAGCTATGTGTTTATTTGGTTTTGGGGCTAATAAAGTATTTCCTAGTACCGAAAAAAAAGCCGAAAGAATCACAAAAGACAGAAACGACAGCAAAAAAAGATGATACGGCCTCTTTTACTTTTATGGGTGTAGGTGATAATTTACTGCATGATGTTATCTTTCATAACAACGATTATTCGATGAAAGATATTGATTACAACGATATCTACACCAACATGAAAAAGTATACAAAAGAAGATATTAACTATATTAATTATGAAACGATTTGTGCGGGGACGGAAAATGGTCTAACTTTGGATGGTTATCCTTCTTTTAATGGTCCGGCGGAATTCAATGATGCGGTTGCCAAGGCTGGGTTCAACTGGTTTAGCCTTTGTAGCAATCATACCTATGATCGGGGAACTCTAGGTGTTTTGACAGAGTTAGAGTACTTAAAGAAACATGAACCAAACGTAACAATTACCGGGGCTTATGCTTCGAAAAAAGCGGCTGAGAAACCAACCGTAATTAATGTTAATGGCATCAAAGTTGGTTTAGCGAGTTATGCCTATGGCTTTGAATCTGAACCAAGTGGAGATCCAGATACCAAGTGGATGGTGAATAAAATCAGTGAAAAGAAGATTCGTTCGGACATGAAGAAATTGAACAAAGTAAGTGATGTACAAATTGTATCTATGCATTGGGGAACGGAATACCATACCAAACAAAATGCAGAACAAGAAAAATATGCCAAGCTATTAAATGAGCTGGGTGTAGAAGCAATTATTGGAACGCATCCTCATGTAATCGAACCGGTAGAATGGATTCATGGTAAGAAACAAGATACTTTATGTTACTATTCTTTAGGTAATTTGATTAGTGCCCAAAATGCCAATGAAAATATGATTGGTGGTATGGCTCGTTTTAAATGTTCTTACAATTTTAAAACGAAAAAAGCAAGAATTAGCAAGGCGGAATTTATTCCGACTATTACTTATTATGATGCCAGTTATAATAACTATGCTCTTTATACGATAAAAGAATGGAATAATACCTTGGCCCAAAGTCATGAAGTGACTGTTTCTGAAGGTCAGGATTTATCAAAGAAATATGTTCAAAACTATGTGAAGGATGTTATGAAGAACGTGAAAGGAGTCAAGGTTGTCTTAAAATGAGTCAAAGAAAAATTATTGTAGAAAACCGGAAAGCTCGTCATGAATATGAACTCTATGATCGCTTTGAGGCGGGTCTTGAACTAAAGGGAACCGAAATTAAAAGTATTCGTTTAGGGAAAGTACAATTGAAAGATAGTTATATTAGTATTCGTGATGGACAGGCTTTGATTAAGGGAATGCATATTGCCCCTTATGAATTTGGAAATCGCTTTAATCATGACGAAACCAGAGATCGGCGTTTATTGTTGCATAAAAATGAGATCTTAAAGCTGGATCAATATACGCGAATCAAAGGATATACGGTAGTACCGGTATCGCTATATTTAAGCAAAGGTTTAGCAAAGCTGGAAATTGCACTTGCCAAGGGTAAGAATTTACATGATAAGCGGGAAGCAAGTAAAGCACGAGATGCGCAAAGGGAAATTCAAAAGGCGTTGAAAAACCAATACTAGGATGATATACTATAGCATCCTGGGGGTGTTTTTGGTATTCGATGAGTAAATGTTTGGATAGAACCACAGCCGCGAAGGAACGCGTTATAACCAAAATTAAATTAACTGCTAAAAATAAATTAGCTAACATCTTTGGTGCAAACCAAAGCATGGCTTTTGCTGCTTAATTAGAGTCTACGTTTGACTTGTAGCCCCTTTATTGATCTTCGATCTCTTTATCAATATTGCGTGAAAAACTAAGAGACTAGTAGATGGTATTGATTCGCTACCATTTATGAAATACCTAGAATCCCATCAATGATGAATTGTTTCCATCCAATTCCATTGATTATTTTGATGGAAAAAGCTGTAAACGTTGTATCGTGGGACTTTGCTTAGACAGGAGTTCGACTCTCCTCACCTCCACCAATAGCCAATTTAGCCTTTATATAAAGGCTTTTTTATTTTTGTGATGTATTTGTGATGTATTTTTTAGAAAATTTCATTCAGTTTTTGAATCATTTCTTTTCTAGAATCAGCATAAATATGCGCGTAGGTTTTTCTTAATTCTGCAGGCGTATGGCCTAGACGATCTGCAATCAGTTGGTCGTCAATTCCAGAACGAATCAACAGAGTCGCATGGGAGTGCCTAAAACCATGCGGCGTGATCCTAGGCACGCCAGACAACTCAATATATTTATCCAGGAACCGCGCAAGCTGTGTCCGCGATAAAGGCGCCAGGTGGCCAAAGACGAACCAGGAGGACGAGAACCCGTCCTTCTTTTTTTCTGCGCTAAAGCGGGCACGCAAACGAACGAGAAGAGCATCCTGCAAGTCGATATATCTATCGGACCTTTCTGTTTTTGGAGAAGTGATGGTCCACTTGCCTGTCGTAGTCTTTGAAGTGATCGTTTTTGAAATATGAGCTTTGCCAGAACCTAGATCGATATCAGCCCACTGCAACGCAAACATTTCACCTTCACGGCATCCAGTACCGAAAAGGAATAAAAACACATCATACCAATACGGGTCGTCCACACAAGACAAGAAATAATTAAAAGTTGACTGTTCCCAAAACACAGGGCGCTTTTTTGCATTTGGTCCTCTGGATCCTTTTATCGCTGGAAGAGAATGACAAGGATTGTATTCCATATAGCCAAGCCTTACAGCATAAGCAAAATATCTAGATAATGTTTCCATGATTTTATTTATCATTCTAGGTGAATAAGGCTCTCCATTTTTCTTTTTCTTTTTTGAAATATGAGTCCGCCAATTATCTAGAAATGGAACTGTAAACGTAGTAAGCGGTAACTGCCCCAGATCTTCTTCAATATGCACTTTGTAGGTACTAATATCAGTAACAAGAGTCGACTCTTTAATTTCCAGTGATCCAGAGTTAGAACGATACAAGTGCCGCAACTCATTCAGCGTGATCGTAGGTCTACTGCTTGCCATTTCCAGACGGAAGGCATGCTCGGCTTCTTTTGCTTCCTTTTTTGTTTTGAAGCCTCGACGACAATATCGCTGTGTCTTTCCGGTAATATCTTTACAGGAACCGTAGAACATCCAGGTTCCCCTTTTTGTGTCCTTTTGCTGAGCCATAACAGAATTACCTCCTTTTATAATTCCTACGAAAAGCAACTAACACACCCAACACTTTAACCTGATCGTGGAAGTCTTCCGTTGAGAAGAGAGTCCCAATCGCATACGGACTGGCAGTACGTAAAGCAATCTGATTCGTTTCGTTATGTGTAATAATAAAGCGCAGCATGGCTTTACCTTGATACTTCACTAGCATAGGCACACCAGCACGAATAGCACCTGTGGCGCGAATCAGGCAGACGTCGCCCTTGATAATATCTGCTTTGTACATAGTTTCATCAGGCATAACATAAATATAATCCGCCGCAACATCTGTAGCCGTAGAAGTGAAGACTGACGAGCTATTCGACTTAGATACAGACCCGTCCTCGTTGACCAGGGACAGAAAACGGACGGGCTTTACTGAAGAATCTTTAAAAGCTTCGCTCATCAGATCAAAAGGTTTCAGGTTGAAGCGCTCTGCAATTTTTACAACCTTATCTGGTCTTGGCGCTTTAGTGCCAACCTCCCAACACCGTACTGTGTTATAAGAAACACCACAATACTCGGCCAGATCTCTACGACTGACACCAGACTCTTTCATCAGCTCAGGGAGCTTGGAAGATAAGACTTCATTCAATTTATTCATAGTTAATTACACCTCCTAGGTTTATATTAATCTTTTAGGTTTAAAAAGTAAATAATAAAAAATGCAAAATAATAACCGCAAAAGTTTGACAAAATAAGTTTATAGCTGTAAACTGTAGGAAATTAGGAAAAGAGCTTTTAAGAAAGAAGGGAAAGTAGATGGGATAGAGGAACTCAAAAAGAAAATCGAATTCATGCTCCAGACCATGGACCAGGAAGGTCTTGAACAGGCCTATAAAATCCTACAAAGAATCTGGATCAGACACGGAACACAGCAATAGAACACACACGGAAGAGCGCAGGACTTGGAAACAGGTTCTGCGTTTTTCTTTTATAAAAGACGAGTAACCAACCTAAACAGGATTACTCGTCTTTTAAGTTTTCGATAACTTGCATAACTAGATTGAACTGCTCCTCTGGAAGAGAAAAGAGTCTTTTTACCAAATCTACAGTTTTAGCATCATACCCTTTTTCTGCTGCCAGTTCATCTACTATAGCGTCCATATCATCTAGGAATGGCTCGCCTATTCCTTCCGTTAACCAGAAGTAATCCACATGATATTTAGAACATATCAATTTAACAATTCCATCAGACGGGTTCGCTGATCCAGACTCTATTCGACTAATAGCCGATTCAGACAAACCTAACGAGCTACCGAATGCTTTCATTGTAAGGCCTAAGCCTTTTCGGATTTCTTTTATTCTATCTCCTAGCATTTTTTAACCTCCTGACAAAAGTATAATATAAAAACTTTAAAATTTAAAGCCCTTTGTTGACAAACATTAAAAAGTAAAGTAATATAGCATCAGAACTTGAAAATAGAAAGTTGAGGTGATAAAAAACATGAAAATAGAAGATCGTAACAAGGCAAAAGCAAATGCAAACTTATTACTGGACGATGTAAAAGTGCTAAAGGGTGAGCCTCGAGCTTTCGTAGAAGGCCTTCTGACAGGCCTACAAATGAACAAGGCACCAGCAGCACCGGAAGCCAAGAAACAGAGAAACCGAGAAACAGAGAAATAGGAGGAGACATAGAATGACTGAAAAGGAAATATTGAGGATAATTAATTCCGAAAGCTGGAGTCTAAATGATCTAGAAAACGTAGCTTATACGGATTATTCAGACTTCAAGGGCTCAACAATTAACGCTATGTATGAATTCGTAGCCGCAGCACGGAATGATTATGGCCATGAATGGAGCGACTACGATCCAGAGTACCCAAACAATACTTACCATACGGGTTTTACTTTGGATGGTGAGACCTTTATAACTGGATACTCTGGAATAGCTGGTAGCTATTGGAATGACAATAACACCAACACAGTATGCAGACCGTAGTCTTCAAACAGAAAGAAGGAGAATTCTATGAAAACAGAAATATTTAAATTCTGTAATCATGCCTTTGAAGAAAAAGAGCGTGATACAGAAAATAAAAAGGCTCTTAAGAAGAAGGAAGAGTCTGAGGATGAACGCTTAGAGAATCTGGAGAACTTGGTGATGATCGTTGTCATCAGCTGGTTAGCGGGTAGCTTATTCATCTACTTTCTCTATTTGATCAACATGCGTTGGAACTAATGATGGAAAAGGAGGTGGTGTGCTTTGCAAGTAGAAAATATGGCAGCCTACAGATACAAGATGATGGAAAAAGGATATATGAACAAATCTGAGTTATCGAAGTTCATAGGCTGCGGAAGAAATAAAGGTAGTAAGATCTTCCAGAAAATCATGGAAGACATAAAAAAAGAAGGCCTAGAAAACATTGATGAAAACACGATTCTGACCAAACGTGCTATTCAGTATCTAGGCCTTACACAAAAGAATATCGTAGAATCCTACGAGCGTTCTATAAAAAAAGGCTAGAAGACCTCGTTCGAAAACGAATAAGGCTCTAGCAATAGAACACGCTTATATTATACAGCACGTGTTCAAAAATACAAGGATGAAAAGGAAAGATGAATGAAAAATCAGACAGCTATCAAGGGCTTGAAACTAATCTAGATCATTACAGAGATGAAGTTCTAGAAAAACACTTGTGGAATTTAGCGGTAGTCAAGGGAAAACCTAAACAATGTAAGGTCACTAGATGTATTAACTGCGAATTTAGCAAAACCCAGCCAAAAGAATGTCGTAAAAAGGGAATAGAATGGCTAAAGCAGCAGTATACAAAACCTACTTACGAACTAACTAAATTCGAAAATGATTTATTACAAAGCTATTTAAAAAGCGGCCTTTTAAGTGGATGCAAGTTTAAAAGTATACCTATCTTAAAAAGGATGAAAGAAAAAGGTTATTTCAAAGACGTTGATGAGGATGCAACAATTGAAGACATCCTAGCAGATTGTGACATAACAGAGGAGGAACTTTAATGGACACTTTATTCTTATACAGACTAATTATATCCGTAGTGGAACTCGGTACAGGGGAATACGGAATTCGTATTGAAGGCGGAAAGAACACAAAAAATGAAAAAGCATTATTTGATACCTGCAACATTCCAGAAGAAGAAAGAGATGGAATCCTAGACGCAGCTCAAGAAGCATTCAGAAATACTTTCTTAGAGGAACTGGCTATGAGATCAAACAATGCTGAAATTCTTGATATTGAGAACAAGGAGGAAAAATAGATGTTTTACCAACTAACATTGCAATTCACAACAAGCGAAATCGACGACGCTAAAAAAGTGTTGTATCTAGCCAAGAAGCTAGACCTAAAGCGCGCAGGACTAGAGCGGATACTGCCAGAACCTGAAACGTTCCCATGGGAAGAAGAAGCGCCAACGAAGGAAACGCCACAGGCAATGGAGGAACCGGCTCCGGAACCAGTAAAACCAACACCAGAACCAGCAAAAGAAATCACGCTGGAAGAGCTACAGAAAGCAGGCGTTGCATTTGCCAAAGAAAAAGGCGTGGCCGTACTAAAAGTGTTCCTAACTCAGATGGGTGCAAGCAAGATCTGCGACATTCCTAAAGAGAAATATCAGGAAGCCTGGGAGGCGCTACATGCCTAGTCAACACGCGATTTTATCAGCCAGTGGATCCAACAAATGGATTCACTGCCACCCTTCTGCAAGATTAGAGGAACTATTCGAAGAAAAGCCAAGCGCATATGCCGCAGAGGGAACAGAGGCTCACAGCGTAGCAGAACAGAAACTTCGTAACTGGATCGAGGGACACCCACGAAGAAAAGTAAAAGCGGCCAACGGCGAAATGGACGAGGCTACAAAATTCTATAAAGACTACGTTCTAGAGGTATACAACAAAGAGAAAAAGAAAAGTGATATCGCGGATCTTTTTATCGAGGTACAAGTCGATTTGACTCCATGGATTCCGGAAGGATTCGGAACAAGCGACGCTGTAATCGTAAGCAATCACACGCTCCATGTTATCGACTTTAAATACGGAAAGGGCGTCAAGGTAAACGCGCCGCACAATCCGCAGCTTACCATTTACGCGGCAGGAGTTATGGCCTTGTATGATTGCCTATACGATTTTGAAAAGGTTCAGCTTCATATCGTACAGCCTAGACGCGATCATATCAGTACATGGGAAATTTCTACAGAGGAACTGGCAGACTGGATGGGAAACACGGTCAAGCCTGCAGCTATAGAAGCCTGGAATGGAGACGGAGAACAACAAGCCGGAGACTGGTGCAAGTTCTGCAAGGCAAAAGCACAATGCGCAGCACACGCCGCAAAGATGAAAGCAATCAATGAAAGATATCAGCGCATGTGCGGAATGATTTTAACAGATCAGCAAATCGCGGAGCTTTTGCCAGAACTACCTGGACTTATCGACTGGGCTAAAGAGGTGCAAGAGTTCGCACTGGATCAGGCGCTAAAAGGAACACACTACGAAGGATATAAAGTAGTAGAAGGAACAAGCCGAAGAAAGATTACAGACGAGTCTAAAGCATCTGAAGCCCTTCAGAACGCAGGCTTCGACTACAACATGATCATGACAAAACCAAAGCTTCAGACTATCACGGCTCTAGAAAAGTTAGTCGGAAAGAAAGACTTTGCAGAAATCGTTGGTGAATATGTCGAGAAGCCACAAGGCAAACCGACATTGGTTCCGGTATCAGACAAGCGCCCAGAGCTTGGAAGTGTAACAAATGACTTCAAAGACGGAATCGATTAAGGAGTTGGATGACAAGATGGTCCGCATCCGAGCCGAGATTCGAAACAGTAAACCAGGACCACACAGAAATGATCTAAAGCGACAGCTTAAAAACGTAATGCGACAAAGAATACAACTAGGAGGAAAGAAAACATGTCACAAGTAAAAACTAAATTAGTAAGATTCATATACTGCCACTTGGCTGAACCACACGCGTTTGCAGAAGGCCAGGACGCAAAATACAGCGTGAACGTATTAATTGACAAGGACGACAAAGAAACACTTAACCGAATCATTAATGGATACCAGGAAGCCGTTCAAGACGGAGTAGAAGACTACGGCGCTTCTTTCAAAGCAAAAGCAACACCTCTAAAAAGAGAACCAGGAAGCACACGAGGTTTATTGGTTGACTGCGACGCGGACGAAAGATACAGCGCGCCAGAGTTCAAGAACAAATACATGCTAGCGGTAAAGAGTAACAATCCTGTATCTGTAGGCTACCGTAAGAACGGAGTAACATACGCGTACAGCAGCAAGGAAGCTATTATGGAAGACGTATACAGTGGATGCTATGGAGCTGTAAGCTTCAATTTATATCCGTATAGCAGAGTCGGAACAGGAATCGCTGCAGGACTTAACAGCGTTCTAAAAGTAAAAGATGGAGAACCATTAGGCGGACACTCAAGTGTAACCGCAGACTTCGGAGACGCTTCTGAATTTGACGAGGAAACCGGAAGCGAAGACCTAAGTGCCTTATTGTAAACCCATACTGCATATCGACCTGGAGACCTACTCCAGCGTCGACCTTGCAGCCTGCGGGGTTTATAAATACGTAGAAAGTAAAGATTTTAAAATACTTCTATTCGGATACGCCTGGGGTGATGATCCAGTAGAAGTTTTAAATTTTATGGAAGAAGATCTGCCTTTTTCTTTAGTATCAGCACTAGTCGACGAAAACATCACGAAGGTGGCACACAACGCAAACTTCGAACGAGTATGTCTAACCAGATACGTCAAGGATTACGCAAAGCGAAATATTCTAGGAGACGCAGTAAAAAAGAAGTTAACAGAGGATGGATTCCTACCACCAGAACAGTGGCAAGATACCATGATAATGGCATCAGAGAACGGCTATCCATCAAGCTTAGGCCAACTAGGCCCCGCGCTAGGAATAGCAGAGGACAAAGTAAAGCTGGCTACAGGTAAAAGATTGATCCAGTATTTCTGTAAGCCTTGCAAACCAACAAAAGCCAACGGCGGAAGATGGAAGAACCTACCGGAGCATGATCCTGAAAAATGGAATACTTTCATCGAGTATAACAGACGTGATGTTGAATCCGAACAAGCCATTTATAACAAGCTAAATAATTTGATACTTGTATCTGATCAGGAATGGGAAAACTGGCACAGAGACCAGAGGATAAACGACAGAGGAATTCACGTAGATACGCAGATCATAAAAAACGTTCAGTCCTACAGTCTAGATCATGGAATGGCACTCATGAATGAAGCTAGATATATCACTGGCCTAGAAAATCCGCAAAGTGTAGCACAGCTAAAAAAGTGGATTCTTGACCAGGAAGGACATGACGTCGAAAGTTTGAACAAGGAAGCCGTGAAAGACCTTCTAAAAGGCACACTAAGGCCCGAAACAAGAAGAGCCCTAGAGATACGACAAGAGCTCGGGAAAACAAGCGTCAAGAAATACGATGCATTCCAGAGAGCGTGCGGAGAAGATGATCGTATCAGGGGAACCTTCCAATTCTTTGGAGGCAGAACCGGAAGATGGGCAGGCCGGCTGATCCAACCGCAGAACTTCCCACGCCCTAGCTTTGACGAGGTGGACGAACCTAGAACACTCGTGAAGGAAGGCAACTTCGAACTTTTAGAGCTTATCTATCCAAGTATGAATGATGTATTCGCTACGATTCTAAGAACCGTAATCACACCACCCGAAGGCAGCAGCTTTATAGTAGCCGACTACTCAGCCATAGAAGCTCGAGTGATTGCCTGGCTAACAAGAACAACATGGCGCCAGGAAGTATTCAAGAACGGCGGAGACATCTACTGTGCATCAGCTAGCCAGATGTTCGGAGTGCCTGTAGAAAAGCACGGAATCAATGGACATCTAAGACAAAAGGGAAAGATTGCCGAGCTAGCTCTAGGATACGGAGGGGGAACGGCCGCACTGGAAGCCTTCGGTGCTAGTAAGATGGGTCTAAGCCCAGAACAGCAGCAAGAGATTGTGACGAAATGGAGACAGACCTCGCCACGTATCAAAGACTTCTGGTACTTGCTAGGCAGAGCCTTCGAGGACGCGATTACAGACGGCAAAGTTACAACACTAGACCGAAATATGGGGGTTTTCAAGGGCGGAAGTAACGTCTATATAACTTTACCCAACGGGCGCATTTTAAGCTACGTTAGCCCACGAATCAAAGATGGCCAGGTATCCTTCATGGGATTGAACCAGACAACACGAAAGTGGGAATGGACCAAAACCTGGGGCGGAAAGCTAACGGAGAACGTGGTTCAGGCTATCGCTCGAGACTGCCTATGCGAAACGCTAAAAGGATGCGACGAAATCGGAGCTAAAACAATCATGCACGTTCATGATGAAGTGATTTGCGAAGTACCGACGGAAGAAAAAGAAACCAAGTTCAAACAACTACTAGACGTAATGGCCAAACCAATAGACTGGGCGCCAGACTTGGTTCTAGTAGGAGATGGATTTATATCCGATTATTACAAGAAGGACTAAAACATGAAAAGAAACAAACAGGGTTTATTTATAACCTTGATCTATATCACCGCAGCGATAATTCTACTAAATATTTTGAAGGAAGTATTCGGCTTAGATATAGCACAAGCGCCAAGGCTAGGAGGATAGAACATGCGTATTAAATGGACACAGCAGGAGGACAACCTTCTAAAGCAGCTAGACGCCCTAGGCTATAGCAGCTCAAAGATTTATAAAGAATATAGCTCAATATTAAAGAACCGAAGTCAAAACGCTATAGCCATTCGTCTAAGCTATCTACACAAACCACCCGAAGAAAGACGGAAGGAAGACATGGCCAGCTTCGACAATGCAGACATGCTAGAAAAAGCAATCAACCAGGCCGCAGACCGTATCTGCTACCGCCTGAACAATATCACAAACGCTCTAGCCGTAATAGCCGTAATCTGCAGAGATATGGAAAGCGATACAGAGAACGCCAGCAAGCACGCTGAACGCACTACAAAGCTTCTAGAAGAGATCAAGGCCAATGGGACACTCCAGCAAGGAACACTGCAAAGTATCAAACACGAGCTTCAGAAAGTGGCCTATCGGAGAAATATGAAATGAAAAGAAAGCAGAGAATCTTTTATATTCTAAGTCCGGATTATCTGAAGACTTTGAAGGTTCTAACAGCTAATGGATTGGCTGAGCTTTTAGGAATCAGGAGAGAACATTTAGATATTTATCTGGTAACGAATCCCACCTTTAAGGGCTGTCCTATAGCGGAAGAATAGACAGGAGGCTGAAGGATGTATGCAATAGCAACTTGCAAGAACAGAAAACAAAAGCAATATTTCAACCAGGAAATGAACTGGGAGGAATTCACAAAAAAACTACTCTTCACAACCAGAACGAAAGAGACGGTGGAAGAGTACAAGAAAATGACGAAGGACCAGCAGTCCAATATCAAGGACGTCGGTGGATTTGTGGCCGGAGAACTAAAAGACGGCAGACGAAACAACCAAAGCGTTCTATCACGAAGTATGATCACATTGGACGCTGACTTCGCAGACAAAGACTTTTTAGACTTGATCCGGATAACGTGCGACTTTTGCAGCGTGATATATTCCACGCATAAGCACACACCGGAAAAGCCAAAATATAGATGGATCATACCACTACAAAGAGGAGTATCACCGGAAGAATACGAAGCAATCGCAAGAAAGATTGCAAGTACAATCGGAATGGAATACTTCGATGACACAACATATCAGCCAGCACGAATGATGTTCTGGCCTAGTACCAGCAAAGACGGGGAATACATCTGTGAACAACTCGGAGACCGGAACGCCGACCTGAACCCGGATGACATCCTGGCGCAGTACAGAGACTGGCATGACATCAGCTACTGGCCTCGCTCCAACAGAGAGACAGAACTGCATCATAGCGGCATTAGACACCAGGAGGACCCGTTGTCTAAGTCCGGATGGATTGGCGCATTTTGCCGAGCCTACACGATCCAGGAAGCGATTGAGACATTTATCCCAGACGAATACACACCGACGGAAGACCCGAACCGCTGGACATACGCAAACGGCTCCACAGCCGGAGGCCTAGTCATCTATGACGATAAGTATGCCTACAGCAATCACAACACAGACCCAACAGGGCAGCAATTGTGTAATGCCTATGACCTTGTAAGGATACACAAGTGGCCAGATGATCCAGCAAGCACAGAACACATGCTCGAACTAATGGAACACGACGAGGGCACCCGGAAGCAGCTTATAGATGACAAGAAAGAACAGATTCACGAAGACTGGGACGACTTCAAGGACGACACTGCGAGGGGTTCGCAAGGGGTAGAAGACCGTAAAGAAGAAGTAAACGAGGACTGGCTGGATGCCATGGACATGGACAAGAAGGGAAACTTCAAGCCCACTACGGACAACATAGTCCGCATACTTTTAAATGATCCAAAACTTAAAAACGGGGTAGGAGGCAACGACCAATTCGCACAGAAACCAGTCAAGAAAGGAAATCTGCCCTGGTGGAACTACAACCCAAGTGATCCAACCTGGACCGATACGGACGACGCAAGTTTCAGATACTATCTAGAAAAGAAATACAACATTGTCGCCAAAGGAAAAGTGGATGACGCTATAGCCTACGTCCAAGAGAGGAATAGCTTCCACCCAGTACGAGACTATTTAGACACACTAGAGTGGGACGGAGTACCTAGACTAGATACGTTATTTATAGACTATCTAGGAAGCGAGGACTCAGAGTACTGCAGAGCGGTCGCAAGGAAAGCTTTTACTGCAGCCGTGGCCAGAATCTACACACCAGGATGCAAAATGGATTATATGCCCGTTTTAGTAGGACACCAGGGAATCGGAAAATCACACATGCTAAGCATCATGGGCGGCGACTGGTTCAGCGACAGCATAACAACGATTACAGGGAAAGAAGGATACGAAGCGCTCCACGGATCATGGGTGATTGAATGGTCCGAATTATCAGCAGCCAGAAAAGCCGATATAGAGTCCATGAAACAATTTATAAGCAAAAGGGACGACCGATACAGAAAAGCCTATGCGAGACGAGTGACGGATAACCCGAGACAGTGCGTGTTTTTCGGAACCACGAACGATGACGAATTCCTAAGAGATTATACAGGAAACCGAAGATTCTGGCCGATCAACACGGATATATCGAAGGCAAAGAAAGTCGTGTTTGATGATCTACCAAATGAGCGCGATCAAATATGGGCTGAAGCTAAGCAAAGATTCAAGGAAGGAGAAAAGCTATTCCTTCAGGGCGAAGCCTTGACCGGAGCCGAGCTGATGCAAAAGGAGCACACGTTCACCAGTGTCCGAGAGGACATGGTCCGAGATTATCTGGATAGAAGGTTGCCAGAGGGCTGGAAAGATATGGATTTATATGCCAGAACCCAATGGCTGGAGGACCCGAAGAACAAGGGGGAAGACATCAGAGACTGTGTAAGTTTACTCGAAATTTGGTGCGAAGTTTTGAATGGATCAAAGAATAAATTTACACCCGTGGACCAGAGAGAACTTAAGGCGATCATGGAAAGTTTAGGGTGGAATAAGGGACCAGCGCCAAGACAAAGGGGAGCCTGTTATGGTAAACAAAGGGTTTATTTGAATCCTAAATTAATTGGGCATTAATCTCAAAGCGTGGAAACGCTGGAAACGGCTGTAAAAAAATACAGGGCAACGGTGGAAACGGATGTGGAAACGCTAAAATCATAGAGCGTTTCCAGGAAATCACCGCATAAAATAAGGCTTTTTAAGCTATTGGAAACACTGGAAACAGAAATATTACTAACTTAATGAATATATAATATATATATTGT
>ERZ779896.1515-NODE-1515-length-19287-cov-7.304493_pt1 | contig 19287 bp, 15 predicted proteins | sample MGYA00511067_ERZ779896 | MGnify/ENA primary metagenome ERZ779896 (study PRJEB29588, sample SAMEA2161597) | human gut metagenome | biome: human gut; feature: human-associated habitat; material: faeces | place: Denmark | collected 2008/2010 ... | reverse complement strand
CACTGGAAGGAATGCCGCTGCGGCGAGAAAACTGAAGTGGGCAACCATACTTTCGATGATTGGACGATAACAAAGGAGCCTACCACAACCGAAACAGGTTCCAGAGAACGTACCTGCTCCATCTGCAAATATACGCAGGAAGAGACGCTGCCGGTTCATACGCACGATGTTCACGATGAAGCATGGAAATATGACGAAACCCAGCACTGGCAGGAATGCTCCTGCGGTGAAAAGCTCAATGTGGCAAACCATACCTACGGCGATTGGAAAGTAACCAAAGAGGCCACCGAGACTGAAGCGGGTTCCAGAGAGCGCGGCTGTGCGGTCTGTGAATATGTGCAGACTGAAGCCATCCCTGCAACGGAAACCGGAGAGCCAACCGATTCGACTGATCCGACCGATTCATCCGATTCGCAGGGTCAGCAGGATCCTTCCGGCGACACCGGCAGCCCCCAGACCGGGGACAGCAGCAACATGATGCTGTGGATCAGCCTGATGCTGGCCTCCTGCGGCGGCGTGCTGGGAATGCTGCTTTACAGGCGGAAAAAGGCGGCGGCCGGGAAATAGCCCGTCTGCCTGAAACCAACCAAAAAAGCCGGCGGGAAGCGGCGGACGGAAACGGGACTATGTGTCCTGGCCGCCCTTCCCCGGCTGGACCAGAAAGAAACGGAGGCGACTTATGAAAAAACTGTTTGCGGCGCTGCTGACGCTCTGTATGGTGTTTGGGATGGCCGTCCCGGCCTTTGCGGCCGGAGATCCCCTTACCATCCGCTTTTACTACGGCGGCGCGGACTACGGCAGATATAAGGAAGGCTGGATTGACGTCGGCAATATTGATACCGGCGCCGGCCGGTTCTATGCGGCAATAAACTTCGGGGATGAGGAAATTGGAGGGGACATCAATCCTGCGGACAAAAGCATCACCGGCAGCCATGACCTCATCGGTTCAGCGTGGCTGTATTATGATGTGGAGGTTGCGGACAGCTCCAGCTTCTCCGTTGCGCTCCCCAAGGGTCCGAGCTACCACTACCCCGGCAGCGAATACAGCCCGCCCGAGACCACCGAGTTTGCCGCATGGGTGGTGAGCGACGGAAACGGCGGGTATAAGGAGCTGGATGGTTCCGTCACGGCGGAGGATGTTCAGAACGCAATCGTGACGGACGAGGAAGGAAAAAGAGTCGCCGTGATCAAGGCGGCTTTTCCGGCGGTTGTCATAGACAAAAACGCGCTGACCTATGAAGAGACCGGACATCCGAAATATGCCGTCATCCTGCGAGCCAATGGCGGAACCTTTGCGGAGGATGGCAGCGACCATTTGTATGTGTGCCCGCAGTCGCTGGAATATTCCGCTCTGAACGACTTTTTCGTGGAGGCATCCTGTCCTAAGCCGTCAAACGGCGATATGGTGTTCGCCGGCTGGTACAAGGACGAGGCCTGCACCGACGGGCCGGTCACCTATCTGAACATTAACGATGATTTGAAGGAAGAACCCGCCTATGTCGCGCCCTATGTGCCGATGGATTTGTACGCAAGGTGGGAGCCGGCCGGCTTTGTGCCGGGCAATACCTCCACGCCGGCGGATGAGCCGGGCGGACCTTCGGAAAACAATACCCCCGCCCCTTCGGACAACAGTGCCCCCGTCCCTTCGGACGAGGGAAACAGCAACCTCCCGTTTGCTATCGGCGCGATTGCCGCCATTCTGCTTTTGGGCCTGCTGACTCTGCTGTTCCTGCTGTGGAAGGGACCCGTTACCTTGAGCTTTTACTACGGCGGCGCGGACTATGGCAGTTACAAGGACGGCCTGGTGAATTTGGGCCGTGTGGATACAAAGGCCGGCAAGCTCCAGGCGGTTTACCGCTACCTTGACCCTGAGACGAAAACGTGGAAAACACTGGTCGGGACGATCAATCCGGAGGATAAGAGCATTGACAACGATGACCCGCGGCTCCTGAAGGGCAAGCTCTATTACAACAGGAAGCCGTTTCTCAGGCTTAAGTTTTCTGTCCCCCTGCCGGATGGCGTGGACTATTACTTCCCTGGCGGCGAGGGCGCCGAGCCGGTCACCGTAAGCTTTGCCGCATGGATGGTAAAGGACGGAAACGGCGGCTACAAGGCCTTGGAAGATCCCGTCACATCCAAAGCGGTAAAGCCTGCCGTGGAGACGGAGAAAGTCAAGCGGCGCAAGGTTCTCATCACGGCGGCGTTCCGTTCGGAAATGGCAGATGAGTATGCCCTGAATGACGAGAACGGGAATCCCCGGTACGCCGTCAGGCTGCATGCCAACGGCGGGGGTTTTGAAGCGGACGGGACCGATCTGTTGTATATGAAGCCGCGGTCGCTGGAATTTGCAGACCAGGAGATTTTCTATGTGGAGGCTACCTGCCTAAAACCGACGAGTAGCGGCAAGGTATTCGCCGGCTGGTACAGGGATAAAGCCTGCACCGCCGGCCCGGTAACAGGGCTTAAAATCCTTGAAGAGCTGAAAGAGCGTCCCGTCAGGGAAGCGCCCTATGCGCCGATGGATCTCTACGCCAAATGGGAGATGCAGGAAAGCTGAAAACGCAGAAGGGATATCCCTTCTTTATGCTTTGGTATTCACCAAAGCATAAAGAACTTTAACTGCGGCAAAGAAGGTTATTCGTTCCGCCCTGGCTGCCTGAACCGGCGCACCGGGGAACGGATGGCATAGAAATACAGAAAAAAAGGCGGTGATACCCCAAAGAGAATTATCAAACCGTTTATTCACATGAATGTTATCTTGAAAGGAGAAAAATCAGTTATGAAATTGAAGCGAAAACTGCTTGCAGGACTGCTGACGCTTTGTATGGCTGTTGGAATGGCTGTGCCGGCATTTGCGGAGAACGGCCCCTCGTCCGGGGACATGAGCTCCGCATGGGTGCAGCTGTATGATAGCAGGGGCAGCTATTTTGGTGATGTACTTTATAGCAACGGCGGCGAGGCTGACACGGTGGAGGGCGCTGTCTATGACAAGGCTACCAACACCATCACCCTGACAAACTACAACCACCCGGAAATGACCCTTGCCACCAACGAGATGGGCGACGATTTGAAGCTTCATCTGGTGGGTGACAATCATATCGCCGAACTGGTTGTATGGGGCTTCGGCTGGGGCGGCAATCTGGAAATTACCGGAGACGGCTCCCTGACCATCAATGAAAACAAAACGTCTCAGACTGCGGCGATCCGCTTTATGGCCGAGGGAACACAGGGTCTGCTCAAGGTCGGCTCAAACGCTTCTGTGACAGCGTATAAGAGCGCAGGTGAAAACACTTATTCTGCGGCCTTTGTATCGACAACATCCTCAACCCTTCCCTTCACAGGTAATCTGGAAACAGAGCTTGCCCTGACCGCCAATTCCGGCATCGAGGGGGAGACCACCGAAAGGGAAAATGTCATATATGAAAGTAACTATGTTGCTCAAGACTGGAAGGTTCTCACCAAGGGCGAGGACGGAAAGAAATACGGCGTTAATTACGGAACAATCTACACCGGCAGCGATTTAACAAACGGCAAGCCTGTGGGCTATATCCACGAGCTGGTGAAGGTGGAAGGACTTCCTAGCCAAAAAGAATATCTTGCCGTTCAAATTGCTACCGTTGACGGACTTGAAAAGGACGCTCTGCCTGAGGGATATACCGACTCAGGGGAAACCATCAGCGCCAAAATAGGCGATATCAACTCTATGACAGTGCTGATCAAGGACGGGCAGAGGTTTTATTGGGGAGTAGACCCGAATCATTCCCAGTGGTTGGTCTATCAGACCGCCGTTGATGACGTAACTGCGGAGGATTGGGGTCAGACAACCCTGACAAAAATTGTAGTGCCTGTGGCTGGAGAAGGCGTCAGCGGTGCGACCGAAGAAGATATTCCGGCAGGCTATACCACCAACGTGGTAAAGACCGGCATGTATAGCTACTACTGCACCAATGATGTGATCAAAGTATCCCCGTCCGGGACTTCTACCGATCCGGGCACTGATCCTGGAACAAAACCTGGTGAGGATACTGGCGCCAAAGATCTGACTGCTTCCGAAACCGGTGTTTCCATCTCCCTGACCGATGGAGTGCCAGAGGGTGCAGAGCTTTATGCCGACACCATTGCACAGGAAAGCGTGCTGGGAAGCCGTCCGGAACTGAAAGAGGAGCTGCCGGGCCTGCTGTCCATTTACGAGATCAGCGTTAGAAAAGACGGTAAAGCTCTGGAAATCAAGGATAACCCCATGACGGTCAAAATCCCGATGAACGACCACCTGAAGGGCTACAAATACTACCAGGCGGTATATCTGGGTGACCTGCTGGAACGCTTTGATGCAGTGGTGGAAGGTGACTTCCTGGTGTTTGAGACTACCCATCTGAGCCAGTATGCTATCCTTGGCTCCAACACGCCGTTTTCAACCAGTACGGTTCAGGACGAAGAGCAGACCGGCGCGGGCGATCAGTCTTCCGATACAACTAATCCGCAGACCGGGGACAGCAGCAACATGATGCTGTGGATTGGTCTTCTGGCTGCATCCGGAGCCGGCGCTGTTGGCATGACGCTTTACAGCAGAAAGAAAAAGGAACAGAATATCTAACATTTTACGGCCGCCATCAGACAGATGGCGGCTGTTTTAGAAGGAAGGTGGGACTATCAAACGAATTGTGATTTTGGAACTATCAGACCAGGATAACGTTGCTTTAGAGGAAATTTCAAAGATTTTGGAGCGTCATCCTGATTTGAAGCTGATTGAAATGGTAGTTGAACCGACATTGATTTTTAACCACCTCATAATTGACACAGGAAAAAGAAAGGTATACTATAATCAGCAGGAGGTATTACTGACAACAAAAGAGTATGAACTACTTTACCGACTGGCCTTGTATGAAGGGCGGGTGTTGTCATACAGGCAGCTTTATGAGGCTGTATGGGGAGAAGATCCAATGGGAAATGAAGCCAATGCGGTAAGCTGTCATGTATACGGCCTGCGCAGAAAATTTCGTGAGATAGCACCCAGCTTACCTTCTGCTATCCGTTGTGTTCGAGAAGTTGGCTTTTGTTTTGAGGATATTACGGAATAAATAGGGGAAACGACCTGATAGCAGGTCGTTTCCCCTATTTATTTGAGCCATAAAGTCTTTTCTTACGGTGCAGTATTCAAAGGGCGGTAAAATTTGACATTATACAGCATTTTGTTGTTTGTTCTTGTCTAAACTTGCGACCGACTACGAAAATTCTACGGAAAATCTCGGAAAAATCTACAAAATTAGACGGTATAATCCCTATATCAACAATTATGAACGGGGATAAACATACCGGGCGGTTGTCCTATCCCCGCAGGGGGATAAAATGCCGGGGACAAAAAAGCGAACGGAACGAAAGCCGTCAAATGTCAGGAGAAAACAGCATAAAACCTTAACCGCAATCCTTCCGGGGATTGCGGTTCTTTTTTTCTCGACACCGCTCCCTTTTTTTACTTCTGTATTTCCAAATTTTGCCATATACACCGACAAACACACACCCGTCAAAAGTCGGGTGTGTGTTCTTTTTGTCGGGAAATATTATTTCCTGCGACAGCATAGCGGCCGCAGTCCTCCGCCGTCTGGATTTCCAAAAAATCCAGAAAAACGGAGGAATACAGATGTATAAAAGAAACGACGGTTTAACCGACGACCATAGATTACAAAATCAGTTTACAGCGTATGTGCAGAAGGCCATCCACAATGGATGTGTAGACTATCTGTTTAAGAAAATCCGACCGTTGAAGGCAGAAATTCCGCTGGAGGATATGGATGATCTCGTTTCAGAAGATACGGACTTTGTCTTGCGGCTTGCCGACTATGAGGATTTACGACTGGCCCTGCAGAAGATCAAAGAACGAGAACGGTACATACTGTTGGCGAGGGTAGTTGAGGAAAAGAGCTTTGCCCAAATCGCTGACGAATTAGGGATAAGCTATAAAGCGGTAGCTGCGGTATATTACCGTACCTTGGACAAGCTGAGAAAATTATTAGGGGGTGACCGAAATGGATTTTAGGGAATTACTGGCATCTGCAAAATCAGGCCAGCCACAGGCAACGGAAAAACTGATAACCATGTATCGCCCGCTGCTGATGAAGGCGGCCATTATCAACGGCACGTTTGATGAGGATCTGTTCCAGGAATTGTGTATTGTTTTCCTGCGCTGTATTCAGAATTTCAAAATGTAGAAGGTGGTAAAAGAAAAGGGGAACGCCGATGGCGCTCCCCTTTTTCCGCTGAAAGCGGAGCCGACGTATCCGTCGCCGGCAATCGTTCATTAAGCTGCGGTTTCCATAAGATCGCCCATCAGGACATCGACAAGCAGTTTCCCGGATAGGCTTCCCGTGCGAACAGTAACATGGTCTTTGCGCAACTGTTCAAATTCCTCCATCCGCAAGGTACGGCTTTGCCCGGCAAGCGAACGATCTTCGTCTGTCAGGCGCTTTGCCACAACCTTTTGCCATTTGCGAAGGAAGCCCGTAGCCTGCTTAATATCCTCATACTGTTCATTGAGTATGGAACGCTTTTGCCGTATTGTACCGTTCGGTTCGACCTCCAGCGTATAAAACGCTTTCGTTGGTTCGGCGCTCCTGCGTAAAAAGAGAATGTACGATTCCCGGTTTTGAATCCGATCCCAGTAACGGTCGCTGTCTGAAATACAGTGTTGAAGTATGCGGCCTTCCATGACGATTTCTTCTACATATTCGGGGACGACAATCCTATACTCTTCATCCTCATATTCGTATTTTTGTTTGATGGACTGGCAGATTTCTTCGACATGGGGGTACTCTTCCAAAATATTTCCCACTTGAACGGCTAAAGACTTTCCACGTTTCTGACAATACTGGACCAGTTCATTATGGCGCTTTTTGAGATCCCGTACACGATAGACACGTTCGTCGTCTGTGTTCATATGCATCCCTCTTGCCATAGACAGATAATCCGCCCAGGTGTTGATAACGTCGTGGCTGTCCATGTGGTTTTCAGACATCTGCCGGAGAATGTATCGGTGGATTTGTACGATGGACATTTTCCCCCGGATAAACTTCAGATCCTTTGGGGTGATTTTCTCTTTGCACAGCCACGAGATAATACGGTCAGGGATTTCCTTCTCGGAGGCTTTTTCGTATTGCAGCCAGTTAAGAAAACGGTTTCCACCATTATACTGACGTAACCGCTGCAGTTCCGTCCGGTCAATTCCCAGCAGTTTTATCAGGCTGGATTCCTGTATGGATAGCGGAGCCTCGTCAGCATGATAGCTGTATTTCTTTTTAATGTGCTCCATTGCCAGACGAGACAGCCCCGCTTTGACAAGCTTTTCAATGTACGGACGCTGTTGATAAGCGACAAGGTATTCTTCCGGATCATTTTCCGTATTTCCCCGGATGTATTCCATAAGACCTGTTTTTTTCAGCTCCTTTTTGGAAAGACACGGAAGCGTCTTACCGTAGACCTTACCGGAATAATCTTCCCAGGAGTAACCGTGTGAGGATATGCCGGTTTTGATCCAACGTATGTTTTTCTGCTTATATACCCCCCAATAGTAGGCTCGCTGGGGAATGGCGTCTTTGTTGCAGATCATGCGTCGGACTTCGTTGACGGAAAATCCCGGCGTCGTGTACTGGCCTTTTCGATAGAAACGATAGCCCTCGAATTCTCGAACTATGACACCATCCCTGCACCGTTGAAGAAGGTAAAAATAATCGGTCTGCGTTTGGAAATTCCCAGCCCGCCCTATGCATTTGAACGTAATCTTATGCCGGCAGCGGGCGCAGCGCCCGACCTTGTTGTGACGTGGGTTCCGGATAGGGACTTCCTTTTCACAATAGGAGCAGTATCCCGTTTTGGCCCCGCCCTTTTTGTAATGGTAAAAAATATAGTTTTCCTGGATTCCCACCTTATTGACCCAGCGATCCCAGTCTTTGGGCAGCGTTGGCGTCTGTTCAAGGTCACTGTCCCACAGATCGGTCTCTTTCTTGTGCCGCTGCTCCAGTTCCTCCTCTCGTATTTTTAGTTGGAAGGCAAGCAGATCACTGCAATTACCTGTCTGTGTCCCCAAATAGTTACGGATGGTTTTACGGGTTTGCCTGTCGGCCCATACTTTCATATCTTCCCACCATCTGTACTGCGGCCATTCGAGACGATCCAGCTTTGCATTTAACCATTTTTCATGCTGACGGTCGTAGGTGATAAATTTTCTTTCTTTTCGGGAAACATACACCTCATAAACCGGCAGATTACCGCCTGCCCGCATGAAGGTCGCCCCAAATAGGGCGACCTTCAGTATGTCGTTTTGAACACGGCAGCGGATATACAAGTCGTGCTTATATTCCTTGTACTTCACTCTTGTATAGGCGCAGACCCGTATGACAGGCTTGTCATTCTGCGCCAGCCTCATCATGTTTGGCGTCGCCGCCAGCCGATCCATTTTTAACAAATCACTTTTTTTCAAAATATGCCTACCGTCCTTTCTTTCAGTTCCACGTCATACCATACATTGGGCAGAATACGGATTCCGTCCACCTGCATCAAAGCGATTTGGATGATTGTGCCGTCTTTGGGATTTTCCTTGGCAAGAGCCAGGAAATCACCGATTTCTCCGCTGGCCAGTGGATCTGTACCGCGCACAACGGCATAGCCGCCATGCGCTTTGGTACGGTCTGAATGCACATGATCGCTCCATTTCCGATGCGGGTGATCCACCATGTAAGCCAGAGCGTGCAGGAAAAGCTCCTTCTTGCTGAGCTGCTTCATAATACGAAGCTCCGTGCAGGAGATTTTCGTGTCCGAAGCGTCTTCATCAATGTCCCCACCGGCATCCACCAGATAAAATTCCGAGTCTTCAAATGAATAATACGACAGACAATCCAAAGGATTTTCCGCCGAGTGAAAACCGTTTCGCGCACAGTTTGCCTTATCGGTGACATTCCGGCCCATAACGAAGTGATACCCCCGGCAGATCAGGCCGGGGCGAAACGCCTTATATGCAATCACCATTTATCATCCTTTCTCAACTGGCTTTCTTTTCCGTAACCATAAAGCTTTCCAACGTCATTTGTGTATGCGTTGGTTTTTCAGTTTCCTTTGCCTTGTCCTGTTTTGCAGGCTGTGTTTTTTTCTGATCTGCCTTTTTCTTGGACGTGGCGGGAGAGCTGCTGCGGTACGGCTTAGGGACAAATTCCTTGTCTTCGTCTGTCCTGTCCTCTTTGGCGTTCAGATCACGGAAGTATTCTTCCGCCCACTGATAACAAATATCGTCAGGGACGTCCCCGCCGAAAGCGCCGTTTTCCGGCTTTTCATCATTGTCCTTCATCTCCTTTTCCAGATACTCCCGTGCCTTGCGGTTGATATAATGGAAGCAGTTCACCATGCTTTTGCGTGGGTGCATCACCAACCGGGCAAAGGCCAGATCCTCGTAACACAAGGTCTGCACATATTCGGTAACACACAGCTTCATATTCCGCCGTGTCAGCCGCTCGGTAGTGTCCCCAAGATGTTTGACCGATGTGGCGATCAGCGTATCGTCGTCCACGGCGACCGCCTTTTCCCATTCGATCTGCTCTTTTTCTTTGCGCTTGCGTTGTTTTTCTTCCCATTCGGCCTTGCGCTTGGCTTCGGCCTCTTCATGAGCCTTGCGCTTTTCATCTTCAGTCGGTTGCACAGTCTCCGTAGCCGCCTGCTTTTTGACTTCTTCCTGGGATGCCGAAGGCGTCTGCGCTGCGGTGTCCGCCGGCGTTGAAAGCCGTGTGGGTTCCACGGTTACAGGGACCTCGTCTGTCTGACGGACAGCGCCCTGCTCACGATCTGTTTCCTGGTCGATATTTACGTTGGAGAAAAAGCCCATAGAAATACTCCTTTCAAATGCAAAGACGCAGTATAGGAAATCCTATACTGCGTCTTTGTTTACTGCGGCATAAATGCCTTTATTCTTCGTTTGACTTCAGTTGTTTTGCCAGCATTGGTGAAAACCTCACCGGACAAAAATCTCCCTTTTCGCAGTAGAAATAGCATCGGCGCTCATCATCATAAAGCTCGATCACATCAGATGGGGCGATGCTTCTGCCGGGATAGTCGTTCGGGAAATCATCATTATACCGTTCAAAAATACGTTTCAGACGGTGTTTTTCGTCCTCGCCGTCCATATAGAGCAGTATGCCGTCGTACACCTGATTGTATGCGGCTGCCGGCGGTTGTTCATAGCCTGCCTTATGCAGTTCCTCCATACCGGCAAAGGCAAACGGTACGGTGGGCTGGTTCCCGTCCAGCCGAAGTTGATAGATACGGAAATGCTGCTGGCGGCGCTGCGTGAGAAGCATTTTGAGAAGCGTTTCCTCATCGCCTTTCACAAACAAAGATTGCTCTTCGTTGGTAAAGCCGAGCCGTTCTTCTAAGGATTCGGTTTCCGGGGATTCGTGCCAGTCGGCAATTTCGCCGTCGATGGCGTCAAAATCACATAGGCCGTACAAAAACCGTGTTTTGAAATTCATTTTTTCGTCACCACTTTCTGATTTTCTTTTTAGAGCAAGCTGCCAGTCGTCAAATCCCTTATAATTGGGATTCCACATCAGCGGCCTGCAATCCATTCCCGTTTCTTTCGCTATCCGGCAGACCTTGGAGGCGCCTGCGTGGATCTGTTCATTGCGGTACTTATCAATGTCCTCCGTTTCAATAATCAACTGCGTGCCGTTGGCGGCCAGCAGAGAAAACAGGAGCTTCAGGGATTCCGTGTTATTGGCCCCGGCTGTCGCCGCAAAGGTGCGGCCGGACAGATAGTGAGACACATCCGCTTTGAGAAATCCTTCCGTAACATATACCACCCGTGCAAACGGATTGCCGACAAAATGGACGGGGCTTCCCGATGAAGTCCCCATTGGCTTGCTGGCGGAAGAGAGCCAGATATATTTGGCTCCCTCTTTCTCCGGCGGGTCGTTATCATTTTTCAGCGGTACGTCCAAACGAATCTGGCAACCGCGTATCATGCCGTCGATGCCGCGCACAGGAACCAAAAAACCGGCGGTTATCGTGGAGAAGTTTACCCTCCATCTGCCGTTTTTCTTGTAGAAGCCGGGAACGCCTTCGACTGTATAGCCCTGAGCGATCAACTGGTCGGCCAGTTTCATGCACATATAGAACGGCGGGGTGCTTTTATAGCCCAGCGTGTCGATCTGTTCGTCTGTCAGTCCGCGAACAGTACGCAGGTGCTCCCGGTGCTGCTCGGAGAGCTTCAGCAGTCCGAGCAGCCCGGTAAGCGTCTGGTGGATTACAGGATTTTCCGCACGAATGGCTTGGGAGATTTCCTGACTGGCTTTTTTCTTTGGCTGTGGCGGCGGAACGGCGGGAAAACAAATCCCGTTCTGAATGGCCTCGCATATTTCCTGATAGGCTTCCGAATTGCTGATGCCGTGAACCTTTGCGTACAGCTTCAGCATACCGCCGCTCTCGCCGCAATAATTGCAGCGCCAGACATTCATGGCATAGTTGACCTTCATTTTACCCCGGTTGTCTCCGCAAATCGGGCAGTCGGTATATACACCGTCTGCGCAGCGCCTGCGGATTCGCAGGTGCAGCAGCTCCGTGACGTCTTCTATGTCGAAGGGAAAATCCTGTGTCTGGCCCATAAGCCGGCCTCCTTTCCAAACGAGTCATCGAAAAAAGACTCAGCTTGCTTTTGCTTCTGCTGCGGACAGCAGTAGCGTGGCTCCGGCACGCAGGATATTATCCTTGCCGGAATACCCTTTGACGTAGAATTTCAAGCTCGCCGGCCGGCGTTCTTCAACCTGCGCCAGCGTCCAACCGCTGCAGGCGCCCTCCTTTACTGTATAGTTTCTGGCTTCGTCCAGGGACATAAGAGAGCAGATTTTGTCTACCGGCATATCCTGCGTATAGGCGGGAGCAGCAGAAGCCTCCTGCGGCTGCTCGTCTTCGTCGGGCAGTATTTCCTCAAAATCGTCCAGTTGCATTGCCGGCTGCGATGCGGCTTTTTCCACCGGCCGGACTTCTTCATTTCGTTGTACCGCCGACAGGATAGAGCCTGGGCTTGCCGCCTGCGGTGCAGGTTGCTCTTTTTCGACGAATTCCTCTTTCGGCTCGATCACACTCTGAGGAGGCGTCGCTGCCGCTGGAGCAGATGCCGATTCCGTTTTAGAAACCGGAGCGGCGATGGGAATGCTTTCCTGCACAGGCGGCTTAGGAGGCGCTTCCTGCTTAATTGTCGGCCTGCTTTCTGCGGCCTGCTCTGTTTGAGACACCGGTATGAATTGCACATCAAAGCCGGCATTGGATAACGCCTGCTCGATAGCAAAGTCCTGAGCGGCCTCTATGTAGCGGCCGTGCGGGGCGTCTTCCTTTCTTACCTCTGCAATATAGCTCGAAGCGGGTTCCGCATCCTTGCGATCCAGAAACACGCTGGCCTCTATGATGGCAAGCTGGTCGGTGATTCTCAGCGGGGAGAGCCGTATCCGCCCGTTTAGGTGTTTTTTGTGAAACCACAGTTTCTTGTACGGCAGGGTGAGTCTCGGTCCGTCCGGCGTTGCAATCAAAAGCTTCAGCGGGTCGAATCCCGGGACTACATTTCCTTCCGAAAGCATAGGGGTTACATTCTTTACTGCATGATCGTTTGCGTTCATATAGAAGCTCCTTCCATAAAATAAATACGGGATACTGCGCATATTTCTGCATAGTATCCTTAAATCAACTGACGTTTTTCAATTCCTGCTGCTTGGTGAACGCCTTTACATACTTGCAGATCCGTTCACCGAGCATGGTGTTGCGTTTGTCCGCTTCCTTGTGAATGGATTGGAACAGCACCCATTTTTGGCCGACCAGCACGACTTTTTCCTTTGCACGGGTAACGGCTGTATAGACCAGGTTCTTTCTCAGCATCCGCATATGGTTGCGGATCATCGGAATAATCACCATGTCATATTCAGACCCCATCGCTTTGTGTATGGTAGTGGCATAGGCCAGCTCCATGTGTTCCATTTCTTCCAGGCTGTATTCTACAATGCGGGATTCCGAAAAGGCGATGGTGACTTTCAGTTCGTTGTTGTCGTTGCGTCCGATTTTGCGGATGAACCCGATGTCGCCGTTGGAAGCCTTTTCGTTGTTTTTGGTCTGCATAACCTTATCGTTCAGCCGAAAATAATTCCCGCCGACTTTTAGATCAGGCAAACCGTCTTGTATGGGGTTGACGATTTCCCGAATAGTCCGGTTTAGCTGGTCGGTCGAGGCCAGCCCTTCCGAACGGAATGGGGATAAAATCTGCACATGGTCGATGCCGTGCTGGGATACCAGTTCGCAGAAAATCCGGCAGATGTCATCTGCTGCCTCTTCCTGCGTCTTGGCTTTGACAAACGCAAATTCATCCCTGTCCACATCGTCCTGCAATACCAAGTTGGTACTGCCGTCGTTGATAAGCTTGGCGTTTTTGGCGATCAGGCTTCCTTCTTTTTGGCGGAAGATCTCGGTGAGTATCGTGACCGGGATGAGTCCGCAGTCGATCATCTCCCGAAACACATCGCCGGCGCCGACGCTTTGTAGCTGATTGACGTCGCCTACCAGCACAACTCTTGTCCCCGGTTCGATACGGAGGAAAAACTGGCGGGCAAGCCACATATCCACCATCGACGTTTCATCAATAATGATGAGGCCGGCGTCCAAAGGTTCTTTGCTGCTTTTCTTCCCAAAGTCCACACCGTCTCCGACAATCCCCAGAAGGCTGTGGAGCGTTTTGGCTTCCACCCCGGTGCTTTCCACCATTCGGCGGCTGGCACGTCCGGTCGGCGCCGCCAGCATGATTTTGCCCTCCGGGAACAGATACCGAAACACTTCGATAATCGCTCGGAGGATGGTGGTTTTACCTGTTCCGGGCGGGCCGGTGACAATCGACAGGTTATGGCGAAACGCCATATATACCGCTTCGCTCTGCCGCTGTGACATGGGGATTCCCATGCTGCTGCGGATATGCTCCAGCGCCGACACCACATCAAAGTGCTGCGGCGGCTCCGAAACAAGGCGTGCGATCTGCCGTGCGGAATCGTCTTCACGAGTAAAACTGGAAAGCTGATAAATATTCCCACTGCTGCTGACAACCTCGCCCTGCAGGATCATGTCTTCCAGAACGGCGTCGATTTCCTCCGGCTTTACACGCATTTGCGGCAGCGGCAGCCGCTCGTTGAGAAGCTGGGACGCTGTTTGCTTGAGCGTGGCCGTGTCAAGGAACAAATGGCCGTTTTCGCTGCGCTGCGTGTCCAGCGCACCGTATATTGCCCCATGAATGCGTATAGGAGAATTCAGCGGCATATCGCCTTTGCGCACAATCGCATCGACCCGTCTAAACCCAAAACCGGATACCTGACAAAGCTCATAGGGATTATTGCGCAGAATATCCACGCTCCTGGCGCCGAAATGCTCATAGATCTTCGTGGCGGTCGCCGGCGTCACCTTGAAGGGCGAAAGAAGGATCATCAAATCCCGCAGGCATCGGCTCGATGCGTAAGAGGTTTTGATTTCTTCCAGCTTATCCGGCGTAATGCCTCGGATCTCCAGCAATCGCTCCGGCTCATTTTCCAGCACCTTCAGCGCATCGGCGCCGAAGCGCCCGACAATCAGCTCGGCCGTCTTTTCTCCCACGCCTTTGATTAGGCGGGAAGAGAGATAGCCTTGTACGCCATCTTCGGTTTGCGGCACGATTTCCTCGCAGTTTGCCACCTGAAGCTGATAGCCGTGTTTGCCGTCCTGCCATTCGCCGTCAAGGAGCATACTGACCTTGTCGGTACGGGGCAGTTCGTATCCCACCGCTACAAAGCGGATCAGGTGATCCCGGTGCTTGTAGGCGCTGCGGGCCTGCTGCGGTACGCTTTGATCGGACGTTTTCACGCTGATAATGGAGTATTTGCTGACGGGATTATAGAAAATCGTCCTGTCATAGACCCCGAGATAGCTCATTTGTACCACCACCTTCTTTTTTGAAAATGATGTTTGGTGTCTTTCATAAGTTATAGCTCCTTTCCCCAAATGGGCAAAAAATTAAGCCGCATTTTCTTCCTGCGACTTTTTCACATAGAACCGGCGGTTTTCCGAAACGGTCACATAGTCCTGGTAGATATCGGGGTGCTGCGCCTGCAAGCGGATCAGATTATCCTTGCTGATACCCGACTTTTTGGAGGGATTGTAGGTGACGGTATAGCTGCTGCCGCCTGTGGTACAGACTGCTGTGCAGCTTTTTCCCATCGCCTCTACAATCCGGCCTTGCAACCGTTTCATTTCGCCTTCAATTTTCTTGGATTGCGCATCCGCCAGCTTTTTTTGCGCCTGCAATTCGGTAAACCGAACGACGCAGCTTGCCAGCGGCAGGCTCAGCTCAACGGCTGGGGCTTCTGGATCGGCCATGCCGACCTGATGCTTTACACTTTGCAGCACCAGATCGCCGTCTTCCGTATAGGGCGGCGGTATCTTTTTCAGCACGTTCTCGTTCCAGAATATCCCCTCCAGAGCGGTTAATTCTTCCTCGTATGCTGCGTCACGCTCGATATGACGGATAATCACGTTGTCTTCGCTATTGCCATACAGACAGCAGTAAAACACATGATTTAGGTTCGTTACCGCCATATAATGCCGCCCCTGGGCTTCATAATTGACCGGGACGGTTTCTTTTCCATCCATCCACCAGGCATCTTTGCCATTGTAATTGGTGGTTTTGATTTCAAGAATGGCGGTTTCCCCGCTCGGGAGTGTGACAAAATAATCGACGTCGGCGAGCATATACGGGTAAAGCGGATGATAAAACATTTTTTTGATTTGGTATATCGGAAATCCTGTTTTCTTATGGAAAATCTCCGCTACCAAATCCTCCAGCAGATGCCCGATCTGAAGGGCTACCCAGTTGCTATTGTCGTCCTTGTAAGACACAACCCCCAGCTTGTCAAAGTACAAATCTCTGGCCGTGGCAAAGGGGGATATCCCCAGGACAATCGAGGCGTCGCTGCCGCCGATCCCTTTTCTCCGCCATTCCAGCCATTGCTTTTCCGGCAGATCTTTGGTTTCCACAAGGACGCCCGGCGTATAGGCTGCAGTTGTCATACTTATGCACCTCGGCTCCTGCTCCTGTGAACAATAACAGGATAGTGATATAGCGTGCGCATGGGGTACTTGGCTCGCTTCCGTGCCTCCCTTATTAAAATCTGCTGTTTCAAAACAGCGGGACGGGAACTTCGCCTCCGGGGATGTGCATGGGTACGTCTTTTCATTCTGGTGTCCACCTTTCTAAAATATTCCAAACGCCGTAAGGCATTTTGGGCAATAAAAAAAGCGAGAACAACACCAGACCGTGAAACACGGTACTTTTCGCCTGCACATAGTACAGGCCGGCGTCATTCTCGCTTTGCTTGGGACAAAAATCCCTATAAAAACAAAAAAAGCCAGCAATATTTCTGCTGATGCGCAGAACAATACCGCTGACAACATACAAACATAACAAAATGTGCAAGGCAGATAGAATCTGCAAATTTCCCAAACGGAAAGGCACAAAAATCAATTACAGGACAACTATACCACAATATATTCGATATGTCAAGAAACAAATACTATATATTGTACTTTGCGGATGGAAAGATCATTTGCATCAATATTTCTATGATTGCTGTCTTAAAAGAAAATTTGAAAAGTCATAAATAAAATGCTGGTTTTATATTGAAAAGTCATTTTTTAAGTGGTATAATTTATTTGAAAAGTTTATGAGGGGAGGGCTCTTATGCTATACCGTAAAATTGAATCGCTGATCGAATCGCATTTACAATCCGGCTCGAAAAAAATCCTGTTGATTGACGGAGCCCGTCAGGTCGGCAAGACCTATATCATCCGTTATGTGGGTGAGAAACTGTTTGAAAACCTGATTGAGATCAATATGGTGGAAGATTATTTAGGCGATAAGCTTTTTGCCAACACGAAAACAGTAGAAGACTTCTATCTTCAGGTCAGTATGCTCGCCGGCGACAAAATGAAGGACAAGGAAAACACCCTGATTTTTTTGGATGAAATCCAGGCTTATCCGCATTTGCTCACGCTGCTCAAATTTTTGTCGCAGGACAATCGGTACACCTATATCGCCAGCGGCTCCCTGCTCGGCGTCACTTTATCACAGACTCCCTCCATTCCGATGGGAAGCATCCGCAAGGTAAGAATGTTTCCCCTCGACTTTGAGGAATTTCTGTACGCCAACGGGATGAATGAGATCGCCGTTTCTTCTATGCGGAAGAAATTTGAGCGTCTGGAATCGCTGGACGAACCCACGCACCATAAGATGATGGATTTCTTTCGCAAATACTTGCTGGTGGGCGGGCTGCCGGATGCGGTCAACGCCTATCTGGAAACCAAGAATATCCAGTCAGTACGGGATATACAAAACGAAATTCACGATTATTATGCCGCCGACGCCTCCAAGTATGATGAAGAAAACAGGCTGAAAATCCGCCGGATCTACGACCTTATCCCGTCGAACATGGAGAACAAGAAAAAGCGTGTTGTGGCGCAAAGCATTGAAAACAAAAAGGGAAAGACGTTCCAGAATTACAGCGACGAGTTTGAGTACCTGATCAGCGCCGGCATCGCCCTGAGTGTGCAGGCGATCTCCAACCCGGTTTTTCCGCTGATTGAATCCACGGGAAAGAACCTGCTCAAGCTCTATCTCAACGACGTGGGCATTCTTACGGGCATTCTTTACGGCAATAACATCCGGGCAATCCTCGACGATGAAAAGAGCATCAACCTTGGCTCGGTCTACGAAACGGTGGTTGCCAGCGAGTTGATTGCTCATGGATACCGGCTGTTCTATTACGATAATCGCAGTAAAGGCGAGGTGGACTATCTGATCGATGATTTCGGCAGTCTTTCCGCCGTACCCATTGAAGTGAAGTCGGGCAAGGATTACACCGTGCATAGCGCACTCAATACTTTTGTCCAGAATGAGGACTACCACATCAAAAAAGCGTTTGTGGTATCCAATGAGCGTGAGATTTCCACAAAGGGTAAGATCACCTATATTCCTATTTACTCTATTATGTTTTTCCATGCGGACGCAGGAGAGGAAAACTTGCAGTTCTAAATTGCCTGCTTTTCTCTCTATGCGGCCTGACGAATCAGGCTGCATGACACCACGCCCCGAGGCTGCCGGATCTTCCGGTTTTAGTTTAGGGGCGTGGTATTTTTTTTGCAGAATTTCAGAGCTGTCCGGCGTGTTTAGTGGTTGAGAAGGAAACAAGGTCTTCTTTCTCCCGGAACCTTGAAAACTGAATAGCCGCCGCCGGAAGTTATACAGGTTTTGCGGATAGTGTGCGATGATATCCTTGTGGAGCGTGCCCGTAAATGAAATACCGCATAGCGGGGCCTGAAAATACACGGTCGAAAAGGAGCGTAGGAAATGGTCCGGCGGTTAGGCGCAACTTATTAAGACATTAACACAAATTAAATTTTATGCGTGAAATCACGATGGAAAAGTAGTATATATATTATATATGCACATATTACACCAAAAAGGAGGCTGTTTTTCTTTTAGTGGTTTCACGCTGCGAAAGGAGTGTTCAGTACGAGCAATCATACTGTTCAGCCGAATAACAGCGAACGGAAAGAGGAAGTCTATCTGGTGTCGGAAATAGCTGAAAAGCTGAAGATCAGCGAACGAAGCGCATACGACTTTTGCAATTCTACAAAAGAGTTCAAGGTCATCCGCTGCGGCCGCTCCATCCGTGTCCAGAAAGAGTCCTTTGACCGTTGGTTTTATGGCTGAACCTTCATTTAGGAGGTTAAGCAACAATGGCAACGATTGTCCAAAGAGGTAAAAAGTTCGCTGTTGTCTATGATTATATGACAGCAACGGGCGAAAAGAAACAAAAGTGGGAATCTGGACTGAGCAAAGAACAGGCGAAAGAACGCAAGGCCGAGGTCGAGTATCTCCAACAGTCCCAGCAGTTTGTCGCTCCTACGGGTAAGACGGTGGAGGATTTTATGAAGGAATGGGTTCCCGTGCAGGCCAGACTAAAAAAGTGGTCGTATCAAACCTACACGGGAAATCTCTCGTTAATTCAGAATCATATTCTCCCACACCTTGGAAGCAAGCCCATACAGAAAGTTTGCAGACGGGATATTGACCTTCTGTATGACAAACTGAGTCGAACGCCAAAAGGCGCTTTTAAGAACGGTGTGCGTGTGATCCCCGAAGAGAATGCTCATGTACGGTAAGGAAGCAAGCAACCGAAAACAAGAGATAGACCGCCA
>ERZ779896.1509-NODE-1509-length-19309-cov-4.944583_pt1 | contig 19309 bp, 24 predicted proteins | sample MGYA00511067_ERZ779896 | MGnify/ENA primary metagenome ERZ779896 (study PRJEB29588, sample SAMEA2161597) | human gut metagenome | biome: human gut; feature: human-associated habitat; material: faeces | place: Denmark | collected 2008/2010 ... | reverse complement strand
CAAGAATATCTTTTATCCTGTTCAACTTCATACCACTCTGAATTTTGCTACAAAAATACGCTAAATTTTGCGATATCAGAGCACTCACGACGAACAAAATTTGCTTTCATGCAAAAGAGCACATTTCTTGAATAGAAAAAAGGTGTGATAGAATGTATTGTTTTTCTTAGAAAACTTATAAATTGTGGGAACTTTTCGGTATCAAATTACAAAAATTATTGAATGCATAATTTGATAATCAAAAAGATATGGAATGTTATTCAGTTCAAGCGTGGTGCCGAAAACTTATTTCAACTGGACAGGTCGTAGGATTACCTTCGTGAAAAAATAAGCAACAGCCCCACGCCTATACCCCGAAGGATACGACGTAAGAAGATATTCGCCTATTCTTTTCACTGATGAATTTCCTACGTTCGTCCAGTCAAGAATAAACTTACACTTTCCGTGGTTCCAATATGTCAATGCAAATGTAGAAAACATATCCGGAAAATGCAATTGCCGTCTTCTTTTTTTTCGAGCTGTTGCGAAAGCAAATTTCGGTAAAAAAATTCTGAAAATCAATATTGATTCTGAACAATGTTATTTCAATTTGGGGCCATTTGTTTGAGTGAAAAATGAAAGCGGGACAGCCTTTTCGTTCCGACCCGCTTTGTGGTGAAATCTCCATTTCCGGCCTTTCCTCCGCTCGTTCGATGTCGGTTCCGATTTTCTGGTCAAATTCCTTTCGTTGCTGTTCGAACCACGGGGCGTCTGTTGCGTTTGCTGTGAACTTGCCCCCGCTCGGCCCGATGGTCTTGCAATAGTTTTCCCATTTCGACAGTCCCTTTCGTGCGGGAACAGGTTATCGATGCGGACGGATGTTTTCAATAGCTGTTGTGCCTTCTGTTTAAGGTTGGCGACCTCTTTCTCATATCCGGTGTGCATCGTTTAATCTCTTGTTGCAGTTTTCCGATTCGCTGGTACTTGTCGGCAATTATCCCCTGCGAGTCTGTGATCTGCTTTTCGTATTGCAAGGGTTCGGATCGTGGAACAACGTTCCGATTCGCTCGACGGCTTCGGCCGTGGCATCTACGTCCATACCTTTGAGTTTGCCGGCTTCGATCCCGCGGCGGGGCTGCGCAGGTTCCTCGGCTTTCGCCGGCTCCTCTTTCTTCTTTCGTCATTGTTCGTCGATGGCGTCATAGTCCGTCCGCACGGCCTTCCACTGCGCCTGCAAAGCTGTAATATCTAACATCTACCGGCAGCGTTTCTTGCTGCCCTTTCAGATTCTCGATCTGCTCGGTGATCGTGTTTTTCGGGCGAATACCTTGCGGTAACTGCGTGGAGACCGCGTTCCAAACGCTGGTTCCGATATTCCGGTACGGCCTGACACTGCGTGTGGATTTCGGAAATTTGGCCGGAGGTCGTGATTCGGGCATAGATCGGTGCTTTGCCCTTCTTCGTGAGTTTCGTCTTCTTGCAGAAGAAGACCACGCTGAATGTCGTGCGTTTCATCATGCTGCATGGGTTGAATCGGTTAAACGTATGCAGCATAGAGATTATTGGACGCAAAACGATGTAATTCAACGCATCGGTCGTAAATCGTGACCTCTTTTCGGTTCGAGCGAAACAGGTCACGATTTAGGTCTGAGTAACCTGCTTTTTTATGCGCTCGAATACATCGCCTAAAAACGAAAAAACCTTACATATCGCTGATACATAAGGTTTTTTACTCGATTTACTTCTTCCTTCAAAGAAGCCCGGAGCGGGAAACGGGATTCGAACCCGCGACCCTCAGCTTGGGAAGCATAATTCGCCGATTTTTAGCGGTTTTTGCCAATTTCTCGCTTGTTCTGTAAATACCTGTATTTCAGTTGCAAATATAGCTATTTTATTTCAATCTATTTTTGTCGATTTCGATTGAATTTGTATATTTGTGTGCAAATCGTGTGCAAATTTTCGGATTTGCACACAAACGAAACCTAAAAAATGCTCCAATATTCGAAGGACGGAACAAGCGTTTCCGCAATGCTCGACACCCGCCGCACAAAGTCGGACGGCAAGTGTCCCGTAAAAATTCGCGTCACCCACAGACGCACCCGATGGTACTACCCCACCGGAAAGGATTTGACGCCGGAGGAGTGGTCGGCGCTGTCGACGACGAAAGCCCGCGCAATGGTATCGATCCGCAAAGACATCGAGAGCAGCTACCAAATCGTGCGCTCGGCCGTTGAGGAGCTGACCACGGCGGGGGCGTTTACGTTCGACGCCCTCAACAACCGCTTGAAGGGTGCAACGTCCGATACGGTAAACACGGCATTTCGGGCGAAAATCTCAGCTTTCAACCAGCAGGGACAGGTAGGAACGGCGACCGTGTACGATACAATCTTGAAAGGTATAGAACGGTTCGCAGGGGCGCACATTCCATTCGATGCCGTTACGGTGTCATGGTTGGTGCGATACGCCGCCTTTTTACAGAGTGAAGGCAAAAAGCAGACGACGATCGCAATCCACCTGCGGCACCTGCGGGCGATCCTCAACGAGGCACGCAGGCAGGGAATTGTCAAGGAGGCACAGTACCCGTTCGGGCGGGGCCGTTTTGAAATACAGGAAGGCGAAGGGCGCAAAATGGCCCTTACGTTGGAGCAAATAGGACGGATAGCCCGATACGATGACGGAAGCGATGCAACGGCCAAATACCGCGATTATTGGCTGTTCCTGTACTTGTGCAACGGGATCAACGTCGCGGATTTCGTGCGGTTGAGGTATCGGGACATCGTAAACGGGGAAATCTGTTTCGTGCGGCAAAAGACGGCACGGACGACAAGAACCCGCAAGGAGATACGGGTAGTAGTGACCGACCGGATGCTGGCTATTATCGACCGCTGGGGAAATCCTCCGGCTCCGGATCGGTTCATCTTTCCGGTATTGGACGGGTCGGAGGATGCGATGCGGCGGAAATTGAAAACACAGTATTTGACGCGGGCGATCAACAAACGAATGGCGACAATCGGCGAAGCTCTCGGAATCGGTAATATCTCGACCTACACGGCGCGCCACTCCTTCGCTACGGTATTGAAACGCGCCGGCGCAAACATTGCCTATATTTCGGAATCGCTGGGGCACAATGACCTGAAAACAACGGAAAACTACCTCGCCAGTTTCGAGCGGGAGGAACGGGTAAAGAATGCGGAACTATTAACGAAATTTTAGAGATATGCGCCGAAAAAAAATCACAGTATCAGTAAACGAATTGCCCGAAGAAATTAAAACGGGGGTAATAGAATATATAGAGAAAAAAAATGGCAATATGGATAACAGTACGTTAATGATTGTGGGCCTCGAACAACATATATATACCCCTAAATGTCACATTGATTTTATCAAAAGATTAAAAAAATATGTCCATATAAATGGGAATCGTATTGTTTGCAAAAAGGAATTAGCGGCTATCGGGGGAATATCTCGACCAACTATTGATAAGATGATAGATAACGGGATTATCTTATCTGAATATAGCTTTAAACTAAGAGATTATTTGGAACGTAGAAAAAGATATGAAGAGTTGGTGAATAACGGATTTGATACTTCCGATGCGTATGAATCCTGTGGCTTGTCATTCTCCTATCCGTATGCCGAATTTGAGTTAAAGAATACGTTCGATTTGCAAAAAATAATAGATTTATTTTAATACTTTACACAATTTTTGATAAGTTTGTTTTATTACAAATGTAAACAATAAATAGCACATATATATTTACATCTGTTTCTACTTTTTTCAATTTATATAGATATGTTATTTATTTGTAAACTGTAAACGGATTTTAGTTTTTGTACTCTGCATTCTATCTTTGTACTGTCTGAGGAGATACAGACTATAAAAAGGCCGGAATTACCTCTGTGAGGATGCAGAGAACCAAGTTAGACGGAATAACCCCTATGATGGTATAGGGTACCGAAATTCCATGAACGAACGGTAGCGGCTTGTAGTAACATACAGGCCGCTATTTTTTATTAACCGCTGCGATGATGCAGCATAAATTTCTAACTATGAAAGACGCAAGTATTAATGTAACGTTACCGTTTGCCGCGTTGGCAATTGGCGATGTGCAGCAACTTATCCGATCGATTGTTGCCGATGAAGTGCGAAAAGTTATCCCGCACGTTGAGCCGACCAAACCGACACCCGATGCAATGACCGTGGATCAGGTATTGCCGTTCCTTTCTGAGCAGGGGTTGCCTACTACAAAAAAAACGCTGTATAATTGGATTTTTCGCGGCGTTATTCCCTACAAGCATATCGGGCGGCGCGTAGCATTTTCCCGAAAAGAGCTGCTGTCGTGGATCGAATCCCGTACCGTCCGTTCGGGCGACAGGCGGGCCGCTGCTGCATTGCGTATCTCCGAGAGTGCAAATCGTAAATAATCGGCGGAGGTATGAAGCAGATACAGCAAGCCCCCGCAGCTCAAAGAGAGCAAACAGGGGCGCAATGGAAATATCGATGTGACAAAGATAATGCTTTTTCGGAGAATCTACCCCATCGACAGGGAAAAGTTTATCGATTGCTGTTAGACGGTGTACCGCGTTCTGCGGCCGACATTACAATTGCCTTGCATTTATCCGATCCCCGCAGTGCTATTCGTGACCTTCGGAAGCGAGGCATACCTATCGCGGACGAGTGGTGCGAATCCGTATACGGCGGGCGTTTCAAGCGGTATTTCATCCACTCGGACAACAGCAGAAAGGAGGTGTGCGATGAGTAAGGATTGCTATTATTTCCCGCACGACAGCAATGCAAAGGACGACCCAAAATGCGTGCTACTCATCGAACAGCTGGGAATGGAGGGATATGGCATTTATTGGATGCTTGTTGAGGTTCTGCGCGATCAACCCGACTACACCTATCCGATTGCTTTGATACCAGCTCTTGCCCGTCGTTACAATACCACTTGCGAAAAGGTTAAAGCAGTGGTCGCAGGTTACGACCTGTTCACGATAAAAGACGACAGAATATTTTTTTCGGATAGCCTAAACCGTCGTATGGCCCGTCTGGAAGAAACACGCGTAAAGCGTTCTAATGCAGGTAAAATAGGCAACGCTGCAAGGTGGGGTGAATCGCAAACGGATCGCATTGTGATCGCAAACGGATCGCATTGCGATCGCAATTCATCGCTAACAAATAAAAACAGAACAAATAAAAACAAAGAAAAGAAACTCTCTAACGAGAGTAAAGAAAGTGCGGACAAGCCGCGCACAGTCGCAAGCAAACGCCCCGCGTTTGTTGCTCCCTCGCTCGAAACTCTGCAATCGTATTTTCCCACTATCGGAGGAACGACCCAGGACGCCGAAGCATTTTTCGACCACTTCGAGGCGAACGGCTGGAAGGTGTCAGGCAAAACCCCGATGAAGAACTGGCAGGCCGCCGCCCGAAACTGGGTGCGCCGCAAATCCGAATTTAGCAACACAACCGCAAAAACGACAACCCATGAAACGACGCGAAAGTATAACGACCTATAACCGCGTGGCGCCGGTCGAGGAGCTTCCGGAATCTCCTGAGCTCGAAAGAGCCGTTTTGGGCGCGTTAATCCTCGAACCGACATACTTGCCCGACGTGCGTGCGATCGTCGAAAATTCGACATTCCATGACGCAAATAACGGCAAAATCTTCGACGTCCTCGCCGCGATGGATGACGAGCAGGCGAAAATCGATCTTTACACCCTGCTGCAACGATGCCGACAGGTCGATCCCGGAATAAAGCCCGCGCACCTCGCGCAGCTCACGCAGTGCGTCGGATCGGGCGTGAATGTGTTGGATCATGCACGACGGCTCAAAGACGTAGAGATACGACGCCGGCTGTGTCTTTTCGGGCAGGAACTTTCGGCGCGGGCCGTATCGGATCCCGACGGCGTATTGGATTGGGCGACGGAGGAAATAACCGCCATAGCATCCGATACGGTACGTGCCGGCGACATTATGCCGCTTTCGGACGTATTGCGCGCCACCCTTGACCGGTTGGAACAACGGCAGAAGGCCCGACTGTCGGGCGCGTGTGTGGGTGTTCCTACGGGCTTGCAACGGCTCGATGCTATTACGGGCGGATGGAGAGGCGGACAGCTTATCGTACTGGCCGGACGTCCGGCAATGGGTAAATCTGCCGTAATGCTGTATTTTGCCCGCGCTGCGGCCGCTTCGGGGGTTCCGGTGTGCATCTTTTCACTGGAAATGCCCAACGATCAGTTGGCCGGTCGTATGCTGGTCGGCGGTTCGGATGTGAGTGCCGGAGCGTTCCGCGTGGGCAATATCGATACGGACGGATGGTATAAACTCGAACAGACAAGATCGGCTCTCTCTGCGCTGCCTGTTTACCTCAACGATCGGGCGGGCATTTCAATGACGACGATACGCTCGCAATGCCGTGCAATGCAGCGTCGGGGACGGTGTGGAATGGTCGTTATCGACTACCTGCAACTGCTCGATACTTCGACCGGCAATCGTACCTCGACCCGTGAGCGGGAGGTGGCAGAAGCAAGCCGCGCCGCAAAACTGCTGGCAAAGGAGATCGACGCCCCCGTTGTCCTGCTGTCGCAATTGTCTCGCAAAGTTGAGGAGCGAGCAGATAAAACGCCGCTGCTGTCCGATCTGCGCGAATCGGGAGCCATCGAGCAGGATGCCGATATAGTGGCATTCATCGACCGGCCGGCAATGTACGGAGCGCAGACGATCGAGACGAGCCGATACGGGACAATATCCTCGGAGGGTGTCGGGGTACTGCATATCGCCAAGAACCGCGAAGGTGCTACGGGGCGAATATATTTTCGGCACAATGACAGCCTGACGCAGATAACGGACTACGAAACCGGAACCACCTCAACGAGTGAAAATCCATTTTAACAAACTTCCAAATCGATAAAAACATGAAAACGAAAAAACAAATCATCGAGAAAGTAATCGGCGGCGTCGGCAGCTGCACGTCGCAGCGTATCGCGGCCAACGGAGGCACGGCGGGAATACTTGCCGGTACGGTCAAGGTCACAAAGGACGGCCGACCGACGCCCGATGAAATCTACCTGAGCATTGAGACCGGCAGCGGCGATACCTGCACGGTGTATCTTACCCCGAAGCAGGCGGCGCAACTCTCGTCCGCTCTCGACTACCTGTCAGACGTTGCCGCCTGGTAGCAGACATCGGCGGACTTTACATCCGCCTATTTTGAGATTTCAGCGCATGAAACATTGCGGGTGGAACAAGTACCCACAACAGGAAAGATAATCAAAAAAAACATGAAAACGGACAGCAAACAAAGTAAGTTTTGCCCGCCTTTGCGGGATGAGTTTACAAAATTTGGCGACAAATTCGAGAAAATCGCCCACAATGAGGCCAGCGGGATGTACTGTTACAAACGTACCACTTCCGAGGGGCTGACCTACTACGAAGTATTCAAAGCACCGACGACCAAAGACGAGAACGGCAACGCATACGAGTATTACCCGACGAGTTCGCAATTCGGCTTCGGCACCGCCCTCTGCATCCGCGGAAACGAGAAGCACGTCAACGACAAAATCGCCTTCTATATGGCCAATGGATTCGAGGCGGGACGCTGGCGACCGTTACGGATAGAAGTGCGAAGGCCGTTACGGCAATATTGCGGTAAAGTAAAACAAGAAATAAAACAACGTACGCTATGACGAAGGAGCTCTACATAAACGGTCAGTTGTGCGATCTGGAAGATACGCCGTCGCTGATCTTCCAGTCGCCGGTCTTCAACGATCTCGACGTGATCCAGAGCAACCGCAGCGCGGAGATCAATCTGCCGCTGACGCCCCGCAACCGCAAGGCCTTCGGTCTGATCGACCGCATCGACATTTTGGACGATTCGGCGGCATACAGGAAGCATTCGGCAGCGTACTACCTCGGCGGCTTTCCGATCTTCACGCGGGGGTATGCCAAAATAATAGATATTACGGACACAATCAATATCGGTCTTATATGGGGCAACATCGACAACTTCCAGCCGTTGTTCGACGCTTCGCTGCGCGATCTGCGCGAGCAGATCATCGAGGTGGCGGGAGCGGATTATGTCGAGTGGAACAAAGAGGTGCCGTGGGCATTGCCCTCCGATACAGCATTGGCAGGATTTATCCAGATTGATTTCGGGGCAGGGCGTAATATCAATTATACGCATCCGTCCGTACAAGTATCCGCGATCTTGGATGTCATACAGAAATATCACGGTATCACGATAGAGAATATAACCCGTTTGAGCCAAACCAGCGACAAACATCCGATGATCGTTCCGCTCGTGTCGAAAAACTCGGGGCCGGACAGTTGGTATTCGGATCGGTTCGAGGCAAGTTCCGCGCATTATGGTAATTCCGGTTCCAGTAATACCGCGTTAAAATTTAGAGAAATAGTATCCGACAAGCGGTCCATTTTGACAGACCAGAATTATGCGATCGATGTCTCGTCCACCAAGACTATTGATGTATCCATCATTAGCTATTCATCCGCCGTCTTTTTCCCCGGTATGCGGGCAGCATCGGCATCGCCGACGTTAAAACTTAGAGGAGACTCGGGAAATGGGACATCGGAAGTGTTACTATCGGTGGAAGGTATCGACACGGGGTCCGGGATTCGTTTCGGCGTGAAACCCGATCTATTTAATAATGTCGAGGTAAATGTCGAAGATTACGATACAGTTCGATGGATTCTAAGTAACGCCGTCACAATTGACGCAACGACAAGTGATGAGTTTACAGTTGCAGCGAAATTTATTATCACGCCCCATTTCGACGACATCCAATTCCCCTCTCCGTTTCCGATAGCCGAGAACCTGCCGGATATGACGCACGCGGAGTTCCTGTCGGCATTGATGACAATGGCCGGACTTTTCGCCTATCCGGACAGTTCGGATAGCAATACGATCCGCATGATGTCGCCCGATCAGTTCTATAATTCGACGGACACGATCGACTACGACTATCGCATCGTCGATTCGGGAGACAACCGGACACCGAACACGCAAACCGACAGACGAATCGTCGACAGTCATCTCGACGCAACGATTCAGGATTGGAGCCGCAAAGTGATTCTGAATGATCGGGGCGAAATCTGGCGGCCGGAGGGGACGGAGTTCACGATAGGGGATTATGCCCAAACCAACACGCTCGACTACGACAACGACGAGGACGCCGAGATGTTGAACACGCAGGGCATCATCTCCATCGACAACGAGAACATCGAGCGGGAGAATGAATTGGTATCGTTGGATTTCTCGGCTTCGACCAATAGAACAGGTTGGAATCCGGATCGCCCTGATAGGCCATTCGCTTTTGTGCCTTGCTATGAGGAACAGACAGTCAACGGAGCAAAGGAGGTAAATTACTCTGCTCCTTCTGCCCGTATTCTTGCCGATGTGAATACGACGATTGAAGACGGAAACGGTACGGTAGGTCGTTACAGACACGGCCTATTCCCCCGCACGATGTATTTCGGCGGGTCGGAGGGTATCGTGGCGAAACGGTATACAGACTACCAGCGGATCCTGAAAAAGTTCCGCATGATTACGGTCTACGTCAAACTGACCGTGGCCGACATCTGCAATCTCGACTATCGGCGGCGGGTTTACCTCGACGTGTACGGATGCTATTTCGCCATCTACTCCGTCACCACCGGCGAGGACGGTATATGCGAGTGCAAATTGATCAAGCTGTAAAAAATAGAATAGCGATGATAACAATAGCAATAAAAACAGCGATTATCGGCTTCCCGAGATATTATTGTTTTTTTGCAACATAGTCTTCGAATGAAATCAAACATCCCTTTGCATATGTCCCCCTAACAAGATTTCCTTGTGTGCACACATACTTATGGTCGGGCGTGATCTCTTTGATGCGCATTTGTTGCCCTGTGGCCGAATGAACAACGAGAGTTCCCACGGGCCATTCCCCGACAACTTTTTGCTCGGATGATGTCAGCTCCAAGTCTTGGGTCTTCTTGATAGCAGCGGCATTTTGAGTTGACAGATTGCAGAGTAAATACTTGATTTGACTTACATCGTTCGTCATTCCCCAGAGTTTGAAGAAAAGAACGATTTGCAGAATGCCGAATACCAGCATTACGATTCCGATGATTGCATAGATGCCTGTCATGATGATTGAGATTTGGTTAAGAACAAAGATATGAAAAATAAAACAACTTATCAAAATGGAAAACATTGATAAAATTATCAATATCCGCGTAAAATACTCGGATTTGATCAAGGGAATGTCCGAATCGGCTAAACGTATCGATACGCTCAACGACCGTATCTCCGAATTGAAGTCCGGTTTGAAGGGACTTAAAGCCGCACGCAAAGCCGGAACGATCGACGAGGAGGCCTATAATGAACAGGTAGCCCAAACAACGCAAGAGTTGGTTGCGAACAGGGAAGAGATAAAGGCGCTTCAATCGGCGATGCGATTATACTCACGCGAGATTCAGGACAACATCAAAGAGGAGAAGAATCTCGAAGGTTCGGTAAATGGGCTGCGTAAATCCATTCACGATCTTACGGCACAGTATAATGCACTGTCGGCCGCCGATCGAGAGGGTTCCGTAGGCAATGGGATAGCGGAGCGAATATCCAAGATGCAGGCGCAAGTCAGTGCGGCCGAACAGCGGTTGGGGAATTTCCGTTCGAATGTAGGTAATTACCAGTCGGCATTCAACGGGCTGAATGTATCGGTGTCGCAGATTGTCCGCGAATTGCCGTCGGCCACAATGGGAGCGAATATGTTTTTCCTCGCCATCTCGAACAATATCCCGATGCTTGTCGACGAGATCAACAAACTTCGTGCGGCCAATAAATTGGCCATGAAGGAGGGCAAGCAGGGAGTACCGATCCTCAAACAGTTGGGAGCTGCTGTGTTCAGCTGGAACAGCCTTATATCCGTCGGCATTACCTTGCTCACGGTATATGGGAAAGATATTGTCAGCTGGATCGGGAATCTGTTCAAGGGGCGAGAGGCCGCCATGACAATGGCGGAAGCCCAGGCAGAGGTGAATAAGCAAATGGCAGAATCTTCCGGCAATTATGGTGATCAGGTTGCCAAACTCAGGGCCTTGCAGCTGCAATGGAATCAATTGGGAGATGATCTCAAAGTAAAAACAGAGTTCGTTAAAAAGAACCAAGAGGCATTCCATAAGTTGGGAGTTAAAATTAATGATACCAATGACGCAGAACGGTTGCTTGTTGAGCGGACTGATGATTTTGTTCTTGCGTTGCAAGCCAGAGCCAAAGCTGCGGCTGCGCAGAAATTAGCATCGGAAGAATACGAATCTTATTTAAAAGTTGTAGCTGAAACGGAAGATGAACTTGCGCAAGCGGAACGATTAAAAAGCTTTTATGTAAAACAAAAAGCAGATCGTGAAAAAATGTATAGCGGGCTGACTGCCGATATATATCAGCGTCAAATACGAGCTTCGCAAACTATGATAAATCAGCAGCAAAAGATAATAGACAATATCCAAGAACAACGAAATGCTGCTATGAAAAACGGAAATGTTTATGCTAAATTGCAAAATCAATATAAAAAGCAAGCAACAGATATTCTCAACCAATTAGAAATAAAAGAATACGATCCGAATTCGGAAAAGGTAGAAAAAGATGCTTTAAAGGCTGCCAAGACCCGCGCCAAATCCATCAAGGAAGCGAAAGATGCGGCCCTCAAAGCGGAGAAGGATTATTTCCAACTCGTCCAGCAGATGCGTACCAAGACGAAAGAGAGCGAGTTAAAAAGCATTTCTGAGCAAAACTCGGTTGCGAAAAAATCGGCAGAAAAGCGAATCAGCGAGATCGACATCCTGCTGAAAACCGCCGAAGGAGAGCAGGCGGCGTGGCTCCTTCAAGAGAAAGAGACGCTGAACAAACGGATATTGGCTCTGGACGAAAAGTATCAGAAAGACCGAATATCCGTCGAGGAAAAATACAGCGAGGAGGCGTTGCGCAAGGAGTTGGCGCGTGAGGAAGCGCGCATCAGGGCCCGCCTCGGTATGGATGCCCAGATGGATGCCCTGGCTCGTGCGCAAGTCAAGAACGAGAACTATTCCGACCTGAAAAGCGAGGATAATGGGAAACGTCTCTCCGCCCAGCGGGCGATCGCGCAGGAGGAGCTTCGCATCGCTATGGATAAATACCAGGCACTGCTGAGTATGGACGAAGCAACGAAAGAATCTCTGTATGATTCGGATGTTGCATACCAGACGGCCGTTCTCAATGGTGAAATGGCGGTTCAGGATGCGAAATTGGAGACGGCAAGAATTACCAAAGAGCAGGCTGAATATCAGCTAAACACCACATTGACGGCGATGTCGACGATCAGCGGTGCGGCAGCCAATCTGTTCAATACGCTGGCCGAAGATAATGCGGAGTTTGCCGAGTTCGCAAAACTGCTGGCGCTGTTCAATATCGGTGTCAATACGGCGTTGGCGATCTCCGAAGCGATTGCAGGCAATGCCGCGCGTCCGATCAAAATGGCGGCTGCGATTGCGGCTGTCCTTTCCGCTATTGCGCAGGCGTACCAAGTTTTGAATCAAGCCGAGAAACCGGCTACGCCGAAATTTGCCCGCGGCGGTCTTGTGACCGGCCCCGGCACGGGTACGAGCGACAGCATCCCTGCGCGGCTGTCCAACGGCGAGGCCGTGATGACGGCCCGTGCGGTCGTGGATTGGGGGCCGGTGCTCTCGATGATGAACGTGTCGAGCGGCGGCAACGCCATTCCGACATCGCATTTACCAGAGAGAAGAGCAGGCGGAATGCGTGAGATGGAGCAGATGCTCAGACGTGTAATGCGGGAAATGCCGAATCCCGTCGTAACGGTCAAAGAAATAGATAATGTCAAACATACGATAAATGTATTAGACGACGAATCACGTTATACCGGACGCAAGAACAAAAAGTAGAGTTTTATGCAAAATGAATTTATCTCAATTCAGGCCGCAGCCGATGAGTACGGCATTTCGACACGTTGGATATGGAAATCGATTCGAGTGGATCGGACACTCGGCGCAGTCGTCCGCAACGGACGGATCTATCTGCGCCGCATCGAGTGGGAGGCATTTGTCGAACGGCATCCCCGACTGATCGAAGAGTGGCACGATTTACACGTGTATTTGCAGGCTCGATATGTTGGACAATGAGAACGTAACAATACCGGACAATGTGGCGTTCAGTGTTGCGGTGCGAAAGAAGGTGGAGCGAACAGGTTGTTTATCCGGTTCAGAACTGCACATAGGGTACAGCCGGCAGGAATTGGCCGACGCAATCGAATATCTCCGCATTAAAAGCGCACGATACATTCAGCGAGAAGCCGCAATACAACGAGTATTCGGAACTGAAAATACAGAATAAACAAGGAGAGGGCGATCCGTTGAGGTGTCGCCCTCTCTGCTTGTTGTTGCGGTGAGGTTACGGCGAGGGTTGCAACGTGAGAAGCGATAAAATATTATCCCCTACCTGTCGGCGCGTTCGTCTTTGCGCGGCCACCTGACCGGCCGGCAGACAACAAGCCGCACAACACAAATACACCCGTCACGCAATGGCGGCGGGTGCTGTCGTCTGTTTATGCCCGTATTTGCTTTGGAGGGGTTACGCCTCGTAACCCTCGTAATAGTACGATTGTTCGATACCCTTGAAAATAACCTCCCGATCTTCCGTGCGGTCGGTCAAAGCCCCGCCGAGCAGCGTACGCAGCTCCAAGTCGTTGATCGGGCTGCGCTCCATTGCTTGCAAATACAGGTCTCTGTCCACCTTGCGCCAGTCGACAACCTTGCCGATCCGCTTTTTAAGCATCATATCAAGCCATATTCGGGTGGCTCGTCCGTTACCTTCCATGAACGGGTGGGCGATGTTCATTTCGACGTATTTCGCGATTATTTCCTCGAATGTCGTTTCGGGCATCCGCTCGATAACTGGCAATATTGCGTCGAGGTATAGGGCATTAGCAAAGCGGAAGCCACCCTTCGATATGTTCAGCGTCCGAACCCTTCCGGCAAAGTCGTACAGCCCGCCGAACAAATAGCGGTGTATTTCGCACAGCCCTGCCACGGTTCCGACTTCGATACGGTTTATATCGCCACTCTCGAACAGGGCGTGCGCCTTGTCGAGGCTTTGAGCGTCTATGTTGTCCGTCCTGCCCATCGTTATTCCGCCTTTATGGTTATCGACTTCCCACAATGCGGGCACGTGATCGCACCCTCTTTCGGGGCGGCGAAAAGTTCCGGAACCGGCACACCGAGGGCAACGGCGATACGCTCCAATAACTCCAAAGACGGCGAGGTTTTACCGTTGGCAATATTCGACATATTGGGCTGAGTGATTCCGACCAATTCCGCAAGTTTGGTAATAGAAACCCCTTGCGATCTGCTTACCTCCTTAATTCTCAATTGCATAGGCCATTCAATTAGGTTTATATCGTATGCAAATATACTCATTATTTATGTATGCGATATAAAAAATGCAAAAATATTCTCAAAAAAGATATAAAATATTTGGTATTTATATTTTAATACAGTATATTTGCATCGTAATTATAATATAAAACGATATAACACTATGACAACGGCAACCTATACCACGATGCAAAACCTCGCCAAGCAGGCGGCAGCGTACATTACGAAGCTCAACGGCGAAGCCGAGACCTTCGAGATCGAGAGTAACGGTATTACGGCCGTTATCGCATACGACGCCGAGATCGTCGAGGACAAGGGCGACTACTGGACGGCGCCGAGCTGGTCGATCGAGGACGAAACGGTAGCCGTTGAGGCGGTCATCAACGAGGACGGCAACGAGGACGAAGAGGCTGCCGAATGGCTCGAAAAGCAACTGAATTAACCGAAAATCGGGGCGGCTTCAACCGCCCCCCCCCTCAACAAAATAACAACAATGCTATGAAAAGAAACGATTTGCAAACGATTATGCGTCGGGCGTGGCACCTGTTCCGCTCGACGGGCAAAGCCTTCGCCGTGTGTCTTTCGAAGGCGTGGCAGCTCTACCGTCTGACGAAGCGGATGCGGGCCGGCGTGGTGCGGTTCGCCTACGAGAAAGCGGACGGTACATTGCGCAAGGCGGCGGGCACGCTGCACGAGGTGTCGGCGACAATCAAAGGGACGGGCCGACCGGATGGCGGTCAGGCGGTCAGATACTACGACGTTGAGGCCGACGGCTGGCGGTCGTTCAAAGTGGAGAACCTTATAGCAATTTACCAATAAAAAAACGTTAACAAGGCATTCGGGTATAGAAAACATTTTCTATCTTTGCCCTTGTCAAAGTTTTTCAAATAGATAGGCGGAACAATATACCGCTGCCCCGATGGGATGGCGTTTTTTGTTTCCGTACATATACGACGCGTTATGCGGTGCGTACCCCCGTGCATTTGCTGTAATGGCATTTGCAAGCCTATCTATGAGACTTTGACAGCGGGAAAGGCGCACCGCTTTTTTGTGCCTGAATGTCAAAAATTCATAGATTATGAAACTTTCAAGCAAGCAAACCCTCCAACTTTTAGCGATCGCCCAAGATGCCCAGCGGGACACCGCCCTCGATCTCGATGAGGTGGCATTTGTCACCTTGATGCGCATTTGTCGGGACTATGTGGATCGCAAGCGCTATCCGGCTGTGATTGACCGCGAAAAATGGTTCCTTGACCGCCTTAACAAGTTCCGTATCCGATTCTTTGAAAAGATATAGGGCTATGATGTACGAATTATCCTGCGACGGCTATCGGCTGGGGTTCTTCCCCACCGAGGCCGAGGCCGTCCGCCGTGCGGACTACCTTCCGAATGGATGCTACACGGTTCGGGAATGGATGGACGAAGGCGAATTTATGACGTTCGACCCCTCAACCAATAAACGATATGATTTCGATAACAAACAGTAAAAACGGCAATTATTTTCCGAAATTCCGCTCGGATATGAAAGCAATAGCGCGGAGGATTTCGGAATACGTCGACCTCAACTGCGACGATGTAGACGAAGGTTTCGAAATAGCCTACGATCGCTATCTGGTATCCGTCGAATATCGATGTACTCCGGAAGGCGGAGCCGTAACCGTTGCCGATGTCTGGGACAAAAACGGGAACGAATATCCCGACATTGCCGAGGCGCTGCAACTGTTGATCGACTGACAGGAGGGCGGCCAAACGGTCGCCCCCTTTTCTTCCCGAATAGCTGTTTTTACCGCGTTTCTCCTCCCGAACGATAAGAAGTACCACCCACAGCCTAAAACGCAGCCAGACGGAAAGAGTATCGCGGGACGGGTTATTGTAGACAGAAACCGATACGGCGATTTCTCGGCTGTTGGACAGCGAGGTAACAGCGAGGTACAGCAACGGGAAACACAGAAGAAACGAGACCGCGAGACCCAAAGGGAGAAACGGCATTTGGACGAACTGACCGGACGACGGAATTTGTGAAATATCGAGATTCTCGTAAATTCTCGATAAAATAACAGATAGTTAAAACAGAATAAATGCATACCGCCTCAACCTCCGCCGGCGACATCCGGACGCCTGACCGGACGACAGAATTTGTGAAATATCGAGATTCTCGTAAATTCTCGATAAAATAACAGATAGTTAAAACAGAATAAATGCATACCGCCTCAACCTCCGCCGGCGACATCCGGACGCCTGACCGGACGACAGAACCCGCGTAACAACCGGATGAAATTAGGGTGAAATTGTGTGCAAATTGTGTGCAAGAGAAAAAACAAGCAGCTACGAAATCGTCGTAACTGCTTGATTTTCAAGAGCGGGAAACGGGATTCGAACCCGCGACCCTCAGCTTGGGAAGCTGATGCTCTACCCCTGAGCTACTCCCGCATTGCATGTCGCTTTTCGATGGAAAAACTCCGAAAGCAGGACAAAAGTAATAAAAAAACGGTGAATCTCCAACTGGTTTCGCATTTTTATGGGGCGTCGCCCGAAAAAAAATCGGAATCGATCGTATGGTGTTATCTTGTTGTACCGTTCCTGCGGGTAGAATCCGTCTCTCGACACATAATTTTTGTACGATGTCGCGGTCTGTCGGGACAGGGCGTGAGAAGACCGGCTGTTGCGACGGGACGGTCCGATGCCGTAAAATTTTTGCCGGACGGCTGTTCCTGTTCTGGGAGCGGTCGCGCCGCCGGATCGTGTGCGGCAGGCTTCGCCGGTAAACCGAACGGGGACGAACCGCAACGATCCGTCCCCGTATTTCGGTAAGGGAGGCTTTATTCCACCAGTTTTTTCAGCGAAGCGAGGTTCTGTGCGCTGTCGGGACGTTTTCCTTCGGGAGTGTAAAGCGCATCCAGCCGGTCGCGGAAGTGCTCCTCTACCCTGCTGCGAACGACCTTCATCGTGCTGTTGACCAGTCCGTTCTGCTCGGTAAACGCTTCGTCGACGATGGCGACGGCCGACGGCAGCCAGCGGTCGGGGAATTCGCCGGCATGGACTCCGCCCGCACGGAAAGCGTCGATCTCGCCTGCGACCTCCCGCGCCAATGCGGCGAGATCGTTCCCGCAGGTTTGATAACGCCGCCGCAGTTCGTCGCGGTTGGGAACGACGATGGCGACCGTGTAGGGATTCTGGTTGTTGTGGACGATGATCTGGTCGATCAGCCGCGATGCGTCGGCGATCGCCTCCTCCATGCCTTCGGGGCTGTATTTTTCGCCGTCGGAGGCGATCAGCAGGCTTTTGAAACGTCCCAGCACATAGAGGAATCCGTCGTCGGTCAGGTAGCCCATGTCGCCCGTATGGAGCCAGCCGTCGCGCACGGTGTCGGCCGTCGCTTCGGGGTTTTTCCAGTAACCGGCCATGACATTCTCGCCGCGGACGACGATTTGGCCTCTCTGACCGAGAGGAACTTCGCGACCCTCTTCGTCGAGGATGCGGCAGTCGAGCGGCTGTACCAGCGTGCCCGACGAGCCGAAGCGGCATTTGCGGGGCCGGGGCGAGTTGGTCGAGATGACGGGTGTCGCTTCCGAGAGACCGTAGCCCTGGAACATCGGCATCCCGACGGCGTAGAAGAAACGTTGCAATTCCGCATCGAGCAGCGCTCCCCCGCCGACGAAGAAACGCAGTTCTCCGCCGAAGGCTTTGCGCACCTTGCGGAAGAGCGTGACGTCGAACAGTGCTACGACAGGTCGCAGGACGCATCGCCAGCCGCGTCCGCGGCGGTAACCGTCGCCGTTGTAGGCGTATGCCGTCTTCAACGCCAGCCGGAACAGCCCTTCGGTCATGCGGCCTTTGGCGCGGATCGACGATTCGATGCTTTTGCGGAAATTCTTGGCCAGCGCCGGAACCGACAGCAGGAAGTGCGGCCGGACTTCGCGGATGTTGACCGGTATGTTTTTGAGCGTCTCCATCGGCGTGCGGCCGATCTGCACGGTGGCCACCGTGGCGCCGCAGGCGATCATGATGTAGAATCCCACGACATGGGCGAAACAATGGTCGAGCGGCAGGATGATGAGCGTGCGGTAGTACGGCGGGATGTCGATGCGCGTGAGCGACTGCTCGACGTTGGCCGTATAGTTGCGGTGCGTGAGGATCACGCCTTTGGGATCGGCCGTCGTGCCGGAGGTGTAGGTGATCGTGGCGTAGTCGTCGTTGCGGATCGCCTGCCCGATTTTCAGGAACTCCTCGCGGTGTTTTGCGAGGTAGTCGCGGCCGAGTTTTCGGAGCGTTCCGTAGGCCGTCTCCCCCGCTTCCAGCGCAATGTGGCCGAATACGACGACGAGCTCGATCTGCGGTAGTTCGGCGCGGATGCGGCGGATCTTGGGCAGCTGGTGTTTGGAGACGAAGAGCGCCTTGACTTCGGCGTGCCGCAGCCGGAAGAGCAGGTCGTTCGACTCTTCGAGCTTGACCGAGAGGGGGACGCTGACGGCTCCGGCGTAGAAAAGGCCCAGTTCGGAGATGATCCATGCGTTGCTGCCCTCGGCCAGGATGGCCACCTTGTCGCCCGGGCGGATGCCCGAGGCGGCCAGTCCCGCACCCACTTCGAGTGCCAGTTCGCGGGTTTCGGCATAGGTCGTCGGCTCGAACCTGTGGTGGCGTTTTTCGAGCAGAAATGTTTTCCCGCCGTATTTCCCGACGGAATCCTCGAAGAGATCGATGATGGTCTTTTTCATAGAGAGGGCGTGTTATGGTATCGCGCCGGCCGCAGCGGCCGGAGACGCCGGTTAGTCCATTTTCAGCACGGCGAGGAAGGCCGACTGCGGCACCTGCACCTGTCCGATCTGCCGCATCCGCTTCTTGCCCGCCTTCTGTTTTTCGAGCAGCTTGCGCTTGCGCGAGATGTCGCCGCCGTAGCACTTG